>Ga0272449_1000075_pt1 | contig 132325 bp, 98 predicted proteins | sample YNPCB0241_FD_198679 | JGI IMG/M metagenome (GOLD analysis project Ga0272449, IMG submission 198679) | Hot spring sediment microbial communities from Yellowstone National Park, WY, United States - YNP-CB-024-1 | ecosystem: Environmental > Aquatic > Thermal springs > Hot (42-90C) > Sediment...
CTTCGACAGGCTGGAATCTAGATGTGCATGGCTTGTTTTCGCACCCTCCGCATTCATTTTTGCACAAATTAGCGCAAACCTGGGTCCACCCAGTCCCGCCTTCGCTTGCCTTCTTACAGCACTCGGGATGGATATTGCAGACGCACTTTTCGCACGCGCACTTCTCCCCGCCACAACCCGCCTGATCTGGCATCGGGGTGCACCCCATCATCGCCTTAGATATGTCGCAACCAACATCGCTCTCCTTAGTCATCTGCCAGAAAACCCTCTCTTCTTCAGGTGTCCTTTCCAGCATGTATCTGACGGAAAGCGCCTTCAACGCCTCGAGCACAGCGCGTTTGCAGGACATCAAATCAAGATATTCCTCACCGCATTTTTCGACTGTTTCCCTGAAATCCTTGTGCCACTGGCAATGGTCGTAAAGGGTTCTGATGCTCGCCTCATCGTCGCTCAACTCCTCGCCCTCTGGTTTCTTCAAACTTGCACATTCAGGCGCTGGGTCATCCTGAAAATACGGGCAGACCTTCTTCATCTCTGCCATGGTTTTGGCGCTCGAAATCTCCACGAAGCACTTGTTATGCCTGTCAACTTCCGCTATAGTGGGGGTGTGCAGATATTCTGCGTGCTTTCCGTTCAGCACCTCGAATGCATCGAAGTTGCACGGAAGTGCCTGAATTGCCCTATTGCACTGCTCCATGCTTGACGGAGAGCGCTCAAGGTCATAGGTTCTTACACCCCCCTGATACAAAAAACCCATAAAGCCATCCCTTGGGTGGTTCACCTGCAAAACGAAACTATCCAGAGGCACACTCGCCCTTTCCCTCATCTGTTGCCATACATCGCCAAGTGTTTTCCCCTGCCACTGAGGTGGGTCGTGCACAGCCATCTTCCTTGCATCATATTTCAAAGGATAGCCATTATAGTGTCCCCATTCCAAAGGAGATGTCTCGACGCCAATGGCAGTAAGAAGGTATCGCTGCAAATCCAGCGACAGCACATAGGGCCAGTAATCAGTAAGATGGTCATGGTCAGACGACGAAAAAACCTCAAGTCCTTCTGCGACCGCTGCCTTTACGCGCAGGTCCAGCGGAAGCGCAGAATCTACGCTATTGCGAGCGTGGACATGGAAGTCCCCAGTCACATAGCCAGATGTATCAACCTCACGAACAAGCGCGACATTCAAGGGCACACTTGCCCCTGGCTTGACCTCGAATCCTTTTATGTTTCTAACACTATATTCAACGCCTCTACTTACAACTATATCATATTTGCCAGGAGGCAAGCGCACCGAGCCAGACCCGCTTCCGCTGTGCTCGAGCAGGTATATGCCGTGGTCATAAAGTGGGTCTCCTATCTCTGGTCTTGCATTGCCCTGCCAGTCAAGCCTAATGCCCTTGTAATCAACAGGTATGAAGGCGATCTTTGCTGGCATGAGGTTCATTGCCTCGTCAGTCACGAAATAATTCACTGTCCCGTATTTCGGAAGCGTCATTACAGCGCTAGAAGTCTTGCCCTCCCTTATTTCCACAGTCACAAGGTCAGATGAACCTCTTTCGTAGGTGTGGGCAAAAAGGTAATACTTGCCCGGGGGCAATGGGCCACTAAACCGACCATCAGGGTCTAAGTCAATGCCTACATCTGTCATCATGTGAGATACAAACCCATAGTCTGTAAGGCGCCTTTTCGCACAAGTTTCGTAATCAGCATAGGTTTTGATCCCATCCTGAGTGCACGGTTCTATCCACTTCAAAGCAAACACATGGGCATGCGAGATAGGTTCCAAAGAGCCTTCCTCGACCACGACGCCTTCGACCTCGCCAAAAGGTTCACCACGCAGTTTATAGACGCTTCGCAATGCAGAACCAACATCTCCATCCCCAACCACCAGATATCTCCGATACTTATAAACCCTATTTCTGTCATAAAGTTTGCCACCATCTTCTTCTATCCTGTCGCCCTCAGAGAAATGGGTCAGCACAGCGGTCGCCGATGTCGAATAAAGTGGCACAAGCACCTTTGCTTGCATGCAACTGTGCATCGGGATCACATCCAGAACAGCACCGGTGCCAAGGTCATTTTGGATTGCCTTCACCTCGGCTGACTGAAGCACCTGTTCCTTGTATTGTGCGAAAGCCAGATCCTTTTCCTGTCGTGTCGCATTCTCTGCGGGCTTTGGTGCATTATTCTCGATTTCCCTAAGAACTATCGCCCTTCCATCCACCACAAGGCTCCTTACCCTAGCCTTTGCATCTGCGATCCCATATTTCTCGCGCAAAACCTTGACGACATCGTCCTCATCCTGAGGCTGAATCTTCACTAAAGCAATCCTTAGTTTCTCGCACTCGATCGGGTGCTTCTTGTTTGGGTTGTCCACAGTCCAGACATAACTTACATTGTCAGCCACACCAGCGAAATAATCGAATGCAAGAGGGCTTCCAAGTGTTCCCACCCCCTGCCACAAGTCCTCAAAAATTTTGCGGTCAATGTCAAATCCAACGCCTGGGGCAAACGCCTTTGCCTCGCTCCCATAGAACAGGAAATCGCCCGCGACAACCCCTCCTCGCCATTTGGGGTCTTGCCAGTCCTTTATGCCACCAAGGATAACCTTGAAGAAATCATAAGGTTCGTTGAATGTAGGCATTTCTTTAGGCTCGTTTGCACACTCGCATACAGGGCACATCCGCTTGTATTTGGCATTTCCTCCTTCCCTATCTTCTTCAACTTCCTGAAAAACATAGCCATTCTCGCATTTCTTGTCGCACACAACAGGCTCACACCCCCCCAAAAGCGTTTCGGACTGAGGCGAAAGCCATATAGTCGTTTCCATTGTCAAAAAGTCTTCGTCCTGATGCAAAATGTAGTCTGTCCTGAAATCAAACGAGATCTGAAGGCGATTTAGCATCCCGAACAGATTGATGCCCAAAAAGTTTTCCAGAAGGTCCACCACCTGATCTATCCCGATCCCGCTTATGTTTAGGCCCTTCAAAAACCCATCCAGCACATCCCTGTTCAAGAACTTCAGCATGTCGAACATGTATGCAGTATGCCCTTCAACCCTTATTATTGCCTCGCCATCGCTCCCATCCTTTAGGACACCCACAAAGGATGTGGTTCTATCAACCTTTATCTGGTCATTGCTCTGCGCAGGCAAGACAATCGTCCTTTTCGGGTCTAAGGGGTTTGGAACCAAAAGGTTTGCAAGTGGAAACGCTTCGGAAAACGAATCCAGCCCTCTGCCGTTTTGAAACTCGGGAAGCGCACGATACCTATCAACATCTAACAAGGTCCCGCCAAAGATGCCTGCTGCCCAGCCAGGTCCGATATTGCCCACAAGCGCCCTCAGCTTCGAGTTTTCTATCACGAAGTCGCCAACCTTGCCTTTTGCAGAAGGACCCCCTATCAGTTCGTCGGTTGACTTGACCTGATAAGCCCGCAATGGAGGCTTCTGGTCACCGCAAGCGATGATCAGAAATGGGACGATTAGGAAAACAAACGAGACATGAGGTTTTCTAGCCATAAACCCTCCGTGCACCTTTTAGAATGCAATCTGCACGCCACCCAAAAGGTTGTCGTTTTTCAGTTTTTGCCCCCCAATCTCGCCCCTGTGTGTGTATTCTATCTGAGCCTTCAAATAGTTTCCGATTGCGTAATAGGTGAGCGTCCCCGTGATTGCGTATTCGTCGCCCTGAGTCCTCTTGTCCATGTTGTCGTTCAGATATTCGCCCCTCACTGCAAGCCCCACATTCCAGTAAGTGTAGCCAGCCTCTGCATAGGCGGTTAGCCTTTTGTATTCGGTTGGTCCAGCGATAGCCTGTGGGTCTGAAGGTCTTGATTGAAGTTTCGACCAGTCCCATAAGACTTCGCCCACGAAATGTGCACCGTAGAACTTCAGATGCGCATATCCTGATGCTGCAAGCACATCGAATGTGTCGCCATCGTTGTAGAAACATGCCCCGCCAAAGGCAAGTTTTGGGGATTTCGAGTGGGCAAGATCCGCAGTATCTTTGCCGATGTCTCCAAAGGGCATAATATCAAGCCTGCCAACGAACGAAGCCCTTTCGAACCGCTGTCCAAGGCTAGACCCCTGCTCCTTGTATCCTTCGTGAAAACTTTGCGCCCTTTGAAGCCCGTTGAATACACCTGCACTAATCCTTATGTGTTCCACCCATGGCTCGGCAAACAAGACCAAGCCCACCGTGCTCCAAGGGGACATTGCATAAACCCCCATTGCCCTGTCCATAGTTGCAAGTCTTGCGGACGAGCGCATCGCAGAATAGGAAAACGGATACTTCCGGAACCCTATGGTGCCACCAAAGTATTTCATTGGCTTTATTGTAAGATAAGCCTCGTAAAGGGGACCACCTGTCTTTTCTTTATCAAAGGCATCTAGTTCCAAAAAAAACCTGACAAACTGCTTGTATCCCCCCTCCAGACCGAGCCTAGCCCTTCTAAGCCTGAAGCCAGAGCGCTGCACCGGGTCTCCATTTTGCAAGTTTGCATCGTCCTGCACATAGCCAAACCATGTCTGTATGCGCCCGTGCAACAAAGCCTCGAAATCGTCATTTCCGACTCTTAGCGCCCCTTTGTCCAGTTTTTCAAGCACTGCCTCTGTGTCGAACTTGTCTTGAGCCATTGCAACTGACCAGCCAAAAACCATGACCACCACGATTCGAGCGACTTTCCGAACACCTAGCATCCTTTCCTCCTTTCAAACAAAGGTTGCAAAAGTGTAACTGATAGCCATCGCAAGTCAACTAGATTTGCACATTAGCCAGATATTGAGCACATGCGACCTTCTTTTGAAAATCTTCAGGGCGTTGCACGACTGGCTTTCGCGTGTTACACTTGGGTAACTTTTCTAGGGTCTAGCGATGCCGAGGGTGAAACTTTTTACGGAAAAGCCAAACTTTTCGGCGGTTGCCGGCTGGAATCTCTCTCTATTTGCGCTTGTTTTCGCTTTGCCCGAGCCCTTTGCTTATGGGCAAGTCAAACTCTACGCAGGGCGGGAGCTTATCGCAGCGCTGGAGTTGCAATCGTTCACCCAGCAACTAACATCGAAGCAGGTCCAATATCTAACGGACGCAGTTCGAAAGGCTCTGATGGACGCCATAGACCCTCAAAAATATGTAGTTATGACAAGGGAAAGTATGGATGTCCTCATCCCCCCAGAGGAGCGCAAGTGCTTGAACGACGCCTGTTATGCAGTGGTTGGCAAAAGGTTACAAGCAAGACTCTTGATAGCGGGAAATGTAAAAGACTTAGGAAAGCGTTTCGGAGTAACACTCGAAGCGTATGATGGTCCAACAGGGGCAGTGCTTGGAATCGAACAGGGGGAGGCTCAGGATATAGACGAACTCTTGGAAAAAGTGCGAGCCATGGCGCGCAGATTGGGGCAAAGGTTCTAAGGCCGTCTAAAAAAGAACATTTCCTCGGAACGCGTTCCCTCAGACACCCATTAACCTAGGCGGCCCAGCTTTCGAAGAGAAAGTGTCTGTGCTAGTCGCTCCTGAAGGGGATGATTTTCGACACCGCTATGGAGCGACATGGGCCACGGCGCTTTTGGATTTCTATGTGCCAGGGCCGCTGACTCCTGTCGGAACGCGCTGTGTCTATGTGCGAGAGGGTGCGAAGTTCTGTTCTATTTGGGGGATCAATATCGCACAGTTGAGATATCGCCTCGATTTCGTTTCTTTCGAGTTTTCGCTCGGTTTTGTATCTTTTGGCATGACCAAAACCGAATCTTCGCACTTCGCGGTAGGGGTTATGCCCGGCGAGTTTTCTATTGGCATTTGGCCCAGCGAAAAATTACCGCTAGGCTTTGTTGTAGGGGCTTACGGCGAGTGGGTCGTGATCGGCGACACTAATACTCGTTCTGACGGGACTGAAGCCAGCGAACACGAAAGGATCGGACAGATGCTTCATGGCGCAATATTTAGCCATCTCCTGTTCGACTCGGGGGGCAGGCTTGGAAGACTAGAGGTAGAGACAATGGCCGGATTTGAATACATGGGCTGGTGGTATAAGGCACGCCCCAATAAGTTCGTTGATACGCCAATGAGTATTAAGGACCAAGGTGGTGCGCCGCTTGGTGGGGGGCGCTTGAATCTCGTAATACCGCTCTATTTCGACCGAAAAGAGGCAGACGAATGGTGTCTCGTACTGGGTGCTGGCTATTACAGAGGACCAGACGGTGTGCAAGACATCGTTTGGACGTTCGAGTTCCGTGCGTACACGCTACCAATGCGCCCAGAAACAAGCAAGTGAACAAGGGCAGTGCGCAACCCCCCGCGAAGAACCCAGTAACGAGAAGCCTTTACAATTCTCGTTGAGAGTTCCTCATTTCACCCACACTGTCTTCACATTCACGAACTCCCTGATGCCGAAGATGCCAAGTTCTCGACCGAAGCCTGACCTTTTCACACCACCAAAAGGAAGCCTAGGGTCTGATTTGACCATGCCGTTGAAAAAGACAGAGCCTGCTTCGATCAAGCCTGCAATCTCTTTGTGTGCATCAGGGTCAGATGTGAACACTGCAGCACCAAGACCAAAGTCCGATAGATTTGCAAGTTTTATCGCATCTTCCTTGTCTTTCGCCTTTATCATCGCCGCGACAGGTCCAAATGTCTCTTCATCGAATGCAGGCATGCCTGGGACCACATCCCCAAGCACAGTGGGTGCATAGAAATAGCCTTCCCTTTCAAGCCTTTTGCCGCCAAGCAAAAGTCTTGCCCCTTTTTCAACGGATTTTCGCACCTGCAAATCTAGCTCTTCTAACAAATCCTCGCGTGCCAGCGGACCTATGTCCGTTGTCCTTAGCATGGGGTCATCAACCTTCAAAGACCTCATCCTCGCCACAAAGCCTTCAACGAATGCAGGATAAATCGGCTCTTCGATAATGAACCTTTTCGCTGCGATACAAGACTGTCCATTATTTATACACCTTGCCTGAACCCCAACATTTACTGCCTCCTCGATGTTCGCATCTCGAAGCACTATGAATGGGTCTGAACCCCCTAGTTCCAGCACGCACTTCTTCAAGACCTCTCCTGCGACCTTTGCAACCTCCCTCCCAGCAGGCTCGCTCCCTGTCAATGTCACTGCACAAACACGCTTGTCCCTGATAAGTCTTGGCACAACCCTTGATGACACAAGCAATGTCTGGAAAACCCCTTCAGGAAACCCTGCATCCCTGAAGACCTCTTCAATCGCCAGAGCGCACCCAGGCACATTCGATGCGTGTTTCAAAACCCCCACATTCCCAGCCATCAGAGCAGGTGCTGCGAACCTGAATACCTGCCAGAACGGGAAGTTCCATGGCATCACAGCCAGAACCACACCCAATGGATCGAAGCGCACATAACTCTTGCTTGCGTCTGTCGGAACCTCTTGCACCGCAAGATACTCTGCCCCACGCTCCGCATAGTGCTCGCAAACCCATGCGCATTTCTCGACCTCTGCCTCGGACGCGGTAATCGTCTTCCCCATCTCTTCTGTCATAAGCCTTGAATACCTTTCTTTCCTTTGCCTTAGCACCAATCCTGCATCCTTCAAAAGTTTTGCCCTTTCATCGAACCTCGTTCGCCTCCACTTCAAAAACGCATCATAAGCCCTATCTAGACACCTCTCGACATCGCTCTCGCTCGCCTCTTGATACTCTTTTATGACCCTGCCAGTTGCTGGATTGATTGACTTCATCTTTTCGCCTCCCTTACAAGCCCGTAACCTCTGTCTTTTCTAAACATGGGCACTCACACACCCTTTTTCTTGGGCAATCGAACATGCACCCAAAGGCGCTCTTTACCATCGCAAGAGGCGTCTCAAAATAAGGCTTGGGGAAAAGCGATGAGAGCGCCTCGCACTGCCTTATCAGTTCCTGAAAATCCCTTGCGACGATACCATCAATAAGCCCTATCCTGAAGGCATTCTCCCGCACAAGCAAAGAAGGAACAAAACCCGCCCTGCCAAGCCTTTCTGGAAGGATTCCCAAATCAAGCAACAGTCTTGCAAAGTAAAAAGGCGCAAGAGGCGCATAAGGCTCGAATAGCTCGCTCCACACAATAAGCAAAAACTCCTTGAAATCATGAGCCTCCAGGGCCTTTGGCAGGACCTGTGGCATCTTTCCAGCAAGCATCGGAACATAAACAAGTGCCTCAAACCACGCAAAACTCCCACCTTTTTGCTTCAAAGCCCCAGCAATCCTCTCGAAAGGAAGTTTCCCAAACGATGAGCAACCAAAAACCTTGAACTGCGACAAAAAGTCCATTGCCCACAAAACCTCTTTTTCCCTCAAGCCCCTTGAAAGAAGCAACGCACAAAACGCACTTTCGACAAGAAGTGTTGAACTATCTTTTCTAAGCCCCAATCCCTGCGCTTTTAGGGTTTCACCCAAGGGGTATTTTTCGAACCATCTTTTCAGATACTCGCTCGCTTCTTGTCTAAAGGCCTCATCAATCTGCACAGGTCTCGGCGCGACCTTAGGTTCTGCAACCCGAGGTTCTATCTTTACTTCTAGTGCTTTTTCCACCTCTGGGGCTTTGACCGCGCTTCCCTCTTCGACCCTTTCTTCTACCGCCTCCTGCACCTGCGCCTCGACGCCCTTGCTTTCTTCTATCTCTTCCTGTTCAATCCGCTCTTCCTCTTCCCTCCCCACCAGAGCCTCCCTTTCCTCTTCGAGGAACTCATCGTCATCCAGTCTTCTCACTACCTCGAGCATCTTCTTTCCGACATCTGCAAGCCCCCACCTGACCCCGATCATCCTCCACAACCCCGCAGCCACCCCCCAATCCACATAAGCCTTAAAATCCATCAAGATTGGCTTCTTCCCAGGATACACAAACGAAGTAAGCATCCTGAAAAGCTCATTGGTAGAATGAAGCCTCCCCTCGTGCTCTGTGTCCATAGCCACAAGGCAGTATTTCATCATCAAAGGATTTAGTTCATAAAGCCTGCGCGCCAACACCTCCTTGAACTCCTGTTCGTCCTTAGCATCAAGCATCTTTTGCGCCCACTCACCAAGCACGAACCTGCCACCAACACTTCTTATGTCCAGTATTTCCAGAACACGCTCAAAACTTCCCTTGTCGTAAAGATTTCTTTGCTTCAGAAACTGCCTTAGTTCCTTGTCCGTTGGTGACGAGCGCTTTATCTCTGCAAGGACTGGCACAACAGTCGCATAATAAGCCTGAGGCTGAGTATTTGGGATGGAAGCAAAATAAAGATATTGAGCCATAAAGACCTCCGTCGCACAGAAGTATAACATGTTTCGCCCGTGGCAGTGGTTGACTTTCCCCAAAAAAGATAAAATAGTAAAGAAAGGAGGCGCGATGTCTCACATAAGTGATGACTCCAGCACAACAAAGATCATAACGGACATAAATGTAACCCCGATGGTTGACATCATGCTCGTGTTGCTCATCATCTTCATGGTGACTGCAACCTACATCGCCAGACAGGCGATTGATGTCAATCTTCCAGAAGCAAAGACAGGCGAGGAGGTGAGCACAACTGCACTTGGGCTTGTAGTAGCGTCGGATGGGTCACTATTTTTGAATGGAGAAAGGGTAACGCTTGATGAGCTCGAAGCCAAAACAAAGGCTCTTGCCAAAGAGAACCCAGATATTCAGGCTGTGGTGGACGGGGACAAAAGCGTTTCGTATGGCAGGGTCATGGAGGTAATAGACACCCTGCGGAGCGCAGGGGTCAAGAACTTTGCTGCTGCGGTTGAATTCAAGGAAGACTAGCCATGCGTGTCCTGCAAGACGACAGCCGTTTCATTCTAGCGGTTGCCTCGTCAGTCGCACTTCACATAGGAATTGTGTGGCTTCTAAAATCCCTACACCCCGAAGATACACCGAAGACAAAAGAACCCCCAGTTGCGCTAAAAGTGCTATCAAAGAAGAAACTGGAAGCACTAAGGCAAAAACAAAAAAAGGAGCAGGAAAAACTAAGCGGGCAAATAATAGAACTAGGGAAGCCAGAAAAGGAAGAAGTGCCAGAAAATGCAAGGTTTTTGAGCCAGTATAATGTGAAGGTGGAAAAGGAAAGGAAGGCAAGGGTGCGTGGGCGCAAAGGAGGCGGGGATGAAGCTCAGTCAAGTTCGAAAGAAGTGGCAGGCATCCAGTTGCCGAAGGTCAAAGAACCTGCAAAAGCGCCTGCGATAGAGTCAACAGGCAAAGAGGAGCCTCGAAAGCCAAAACCCGAGGAAGGCGGCGGTAAGTCAATAAGGCTTGGAACTCTTGGGCTTTCTGCACTTTCAAAGGTGGTGGAAGGGGCAGTCGGCTCGCAAGGCGTGGGGAGGGGTTATGGCTTTTCTGGCGTAGGGGTCAAGGCAGGGATGGGTGGTGGAGGAAGTGGTAGTGGCTCGGACGATGCAATCTTTGGAGTGGACGAGGAAGGCGAGGCAACGCTTGTAAACTCGCGAAGTTTCAAGTATTGGGACTTCTTTCAGCGGGTGAAAGAAAGGGTCCGACAGGAATGGGACCCAGTAACCCCATACAGAAGACGAGACCCGACTGGCGAGGTTTTTGGAAAGAAAGACAGGCTAACCATACTTGGTGTAGTGCTGGATAGCAATGGCAATGTTGAAAGACTAGAGGTTATAAGGCGTTCAGGGCTTCCATTTCTGGATGACGAGGCAGTAAGGGCATTCAGGCAGGCAGCACCATTCGTAAACCCCCCAAAAGGTCTTGCGGACGAAAACGGAAAGATCGCCTTTAGATTTGGCTTCCTCCTCGAAATCGAGTCTTCCACTACATCGTTCTTCTGGCAGAGGCGGTAAGTGAAATATGTCCTCGCAATGTTCATTGCTTGCCTGCTTGCAGGCAAAGCCTTTGGTAACGAGGTTATAACACCGCATTTCAGGTTCACGAGCGATTCTGGTTCGAGGGGGACTATGGAGAGGGTCGTGGCTATTGCTGAAAAAAAGAGGCAGGAGATATTCGATTTTCTTGATTGCCACAATGAAGAGCGGATCGAGGTGCACATAGTGTCTGACTTGCATTCTGAAGAGATGCAAAGAAGACCAGAATGGGTAGCAGGGTATGCAATCCCAAACGAAAGAAGGATCGTCCTTTTCGCTTACGGAGACGAGGTGTTTCACGCAGAGGACATTTTCACGCACGAGCTCGCACACATCGCATTGCACATGGTCTTGGGTGGCAAAGAAATCCCGACATGGTTCAACGAGGGGCTGGCAATGCTTTTCGCAGACAAAGACCTAATCTCGAGACTCGAGACCCTAATGAAGGCACAGGCATTGGGAGGCTTGATCCCCCTCGATGACCTCGACCAAGCCTTCAGAGCAGGAGCCCCACGAGTCCACCTTGCCTACTCTGAGGCGATGTTCTTTGTGCGCTTTCTCGCAAAAGAGCTCGGGTCACATAGATTGCGGGAGCTTTTGAGCCTTGTCAAAGATGGCACGCCTTTTGCCACTGCGCTTTTTCAGGTCACCAACACACCACTCCACGGGCTTTTCGAGCGATTTTCCAAGACCCTCGACAGGAAAAAGGCAGTGCTCTGGGTCGTCTTGGGGTCTCCATTTTTGTGGGCTGGAATAACTGTTTTGTCCATCGTAGCGGTGGTCGTGAAAAGGCGCAAAACAAGACTCAAGAAGAAGACATGGGAGATTCAGGAGGAACTCGATAAGATCCAGAAGGAAAGATATCTCTCGTGAGGTTTTCCCTGACAAAATGATGTGGAATGCTATTCCTGCTCGAACCGAGCGGGCAAAAAGTTCAAGACCTCGGATTCTGGCATATCACCTACCACTGTGTGTCCCAGTCCATTATCGTCGTAAGTCGCCACTAAATACTTTTTCTTTCTGAATACACGGGGGGCAGAAGGTTTGGGCTTTTTTTGTGGATACTGCGCAACCGAAAGCCTCTTGCCGTGCACATCGTAAAAGTAGAAAACTGCAGGTTTGGAACCAAGATTAGTGACTTTCGCCCCCACAAGGTTCAATGATGCAGAAGGCTCGAAAGGTATCTTGAACTTGAATGGCGCATGAGTTTCCAGAAACTTAGTAATCTTTTGTGGGTCGCCAAAGACCTCCTGACCTGTAACTTCCTCGTGGTTCTTTACAGCAAGGTCGCTCAAATCATCGGATTTGTCACCAATGTTAAGGAAAAACAAAAAAACAAGCGCACAAGCAGACACACCCACCGCCAAAGCCCCACCCCAAAAAACCTTAGACCTCCAGAAACGCGACATCTCTTTTGACACGACCTCTTGCACCTGCAGTCGCAAACTATTTGGCGCCTTCTTAGCGATGAACGCATCCTTTATCTTCTGCTTCAAAAGGATTTCGGCTTCCGCAAGCGAACGACACCTATCGCATGTTTGTAAATGCCCCACCATCTCGGCGTTTTCTTCTGGGGAAAGTTCGCCATCTACGAAGAGGTCCAGAAACCTGTAAAAGTTTTCACATGTCATCATCTTCACCCCCATGGCTTTGTAAACGAATGACCCGAGGCACTCCTGCCTCGATCACATCCTTCCCATAAAGCGCCATCAGCCTGTCCCTTAGCATCCTTCTAGCCCTGAACAACCTTGACATGACAGTGCCGATGGGTGTGCCCATGATGTCTGCAATCTCTTTGTAACTAAACCCCTCCACATCTGCAAGCACAATGACGCTTCTGAACTCGGAAGGCAGTTTTTCCAGTGCCTCTTCAATGTCTTCCTTTGTCGCCTGCCTGATTACGGAAGCCTCGGGCTCTTCGCTTCTATGGCTTTTGCCCATATTTTCAAACGCCTGCAAAAGACCATAAGATGGGATGTCGTCAAGGCGCACCCCCCTTTGTCCTGCCCTCACATTGTTTATGAATGTATTTCGCATGATCCGCAATAGCCATGCCTTGCAGTTGGTCCCTTCCTGATAAGAATCAAAGGCACGAAGCGCCTTTAGATATGTCTCTTGAACGAGGTCATCCGCATCTGCTTCGTCCTTGCACAACGAGCGAGCAAAACGATAACATGCGTCTATGTGGACCAGAGCCTCTTGCTCGAAGCGTTTCTGAAGTTTCTTGTTTCTAAAGCCAAGCATCAGTGCCTCAGAGAATGCATAAGTGAAACAAAAGTAATCGTTGGTTTATTCCCAGTGGATATTGCTATTTCTTAGAAGCAGATGCAAGGGCATGTAGGGAAGCCGAAAACTTCAACGCAGCTCACAGGCAAACAGATAGTTTGCCCGGGACCAGGGGTGCATGTCGCGTGCTGTGCCTGGCAAAAGTCCTGCCCTCCAAGACACAGACCGCCCGAGCACCTCTCGCCGACCGTGCACACATTGCCGTCGTCGCAAGGAGCGCCTTCATTTGGATTGAATACACACTGCCCTGTTGCTGGGTCGCAACGCTCATTCAGGGTGCATGGGTTTGTGTCAGAGCAGTCTTTGTAAGAGCCAGGCTTACACGCACCATTCTCGCACCTATCGTTGATGGTGCATTTGTTGCCGTCTTCGCATGGGGCGCTGTTGTTTACATGATAGCATTGTCCAGTCCCTGCATCGCAAAAGTCATCTGTGCAGGGATTGCCGTCATCGCAGTTCTTGGGCTGTCCACCAACGCATTGTCCATTTACACAGGTATCGTTCATGGTGCATGGGTTTCCATCGTCGCATGGTCCAGCAATAGGCTGGAACACACAACCCCCTGTGCCAACATCGCAGATATCCTTGGTGCAAGGGTTTCCGTCGTAACACACAGCATCGTCTGTCTCGCCGTTGCAGTCATCGTCAATGCCGTTGCAGGTCTCTGGCTTTGGGTCTGGGGCATCGCATTCAGTGATTACGCCTCCCACGCACACGCCAAAACCCTTGCATGTCCCAAACTCGTTCTTCTTTTCGCACGGCACCTTGCCTTGCACCTCGTCTGTGAGCCCATTGCAGTCGTCATCGAGTCCATTGCAGATTTCTTCTTTCGGGGTCTGGGCGTTGCACGAGGAAAGCCCCTGCACTGTGCATCTACGCTCCCCGTAACATGTGCCAAACTGATTGGTCTCGAAGCACTGCGTTGAAAGCCCAAGTTTTATTGCCCTTGCACTGCATTCGCATACGCCTGAAACAGGGAAACACTGAAGTTTGGTATCGCCTTGCTGGTCTTTCACTTCTTTGCATTCGTAACCAGAAGGGCAAGTCCTTGAAGCGGAACAGTCGCCTCCACAGAAACGCCCATCCTTCCCAAAATCCATGCATATTGCTTCGCCACCGCTGAACTCGCTGTTACAATCCGAGTTTTGCGAACATGGATCGCAAAGATACAAAAACAGTGGCACACAGTAAGCCATTATGTCGGACCCTATCGTCAGGGTCTTGCATGACCAGCCACTTGGGCATTCATCAACGCATCTTTCTGTGCAAACCTTGCCTTGAGGGGACTCGATACAAAGACGGTCGTCGCACTCACTGTTTTCCTGACATGGCCATCCTATCTTGCCTGGCTGAGGCGGGAGATAAGTATCCACATTGGCATCACCTATCTCGAGGTCGGACAGTCCCTCTAAATCCTCGAAAAAGGTGCCGTCCACCTCCGCCAGCATGTCCCAAAGCACAAACCCAGTGTCGTCTTGAGCCGTGCCTCCTTGTGACCCACCTCCAGACGAGCAACCGCTAAAAGATAACAATAGTAGGCTCGCAAAAACCATAAGTCCAGTTGATCTAATAGGGCTCCGCATGGCAACCTCCAACAAGACCACTTCATTTTATAAAACCTTTTCATTCAAGTCCAATGGTAAGTTTATCGTCAAAAGTGTAAGGGTCAAGAAGCATAGCCTCAGGACTTGTCTATTACCACTTCGTTGCACAAGCCCCTGACGAACTTTCAAAACATATCGAAGCGGACTTTGGGTTTCTCGTTCAAGATCTTGAAAAGGCTCTGGGGGTCGGTTGCAACCATGTCTGCTCCAGCCGCCTTTTGCGCACTCTGAGCCTTCTTGTCGCCACCGTAAACCACACCAATCAGGGTTAGCCGATAACGGTCTTTCAACCCTGCAAGCCCCCTCTCCTCTGGTGTGCAGTTCCCAGCAAACGCCACCCTTGCGACTGGCTGTGATTCTTCGAGTCCCCGCACCCTTTCGATCGCCTGCATCACCTTTGCTGAATAATCCGCATCTCCCATTGCCTCTTCGATACCCAGATCCATCGTCAAACGGGCTGCCTCTTCGTCAACCACCCCTGGTCCAGTGCTTCCTTTGGCAACCGTTGTGCTAAAGAACTTGGCGATCTCCAGATGCTCGAGGCAATACTGTATCTCGGTATGAGTCCTGCTTGTCACACCTGCCAGAAAAAACTTGCGCCTGAGGTGCGCCAGTTCCTCGGCGGTAAAATAAGTTTTCTCGAGATTGAGCGACGGTTCGCCCTGCACAAACTGAACATGCTGATTGTATTCTCGGAAAAACAAGTCGTCCCCAAGATAAGCCTCTAGAAAAAGCCTTCGCACGAAGTTGTCCATCAAGATGTGCCCTTCTGCAAGCACCAAAAACTGGTTTCTAAGCCCAGTAATCCTTCTTAGTGCCTTGCCACCTGGCTGTCTTGATTTCAAAAGCCGCTTGAACTCCTGCATTTTCAAACTTCGCTTGAGCTCACCGAGGCTTGTCTTGAAAACCTGTTTCTGCTTCACGAGGTGAAGCATCTCGCGTCCATCATAAGCGCCAAACTCATCTTCCGAAGCCTCCTGTGGCATCGAATGCAGGGCACACAACAAAAGCGCATGCATAAGGTCATGACCTTTAGTGAAACCGTGTTGCGCCGCAAACGCCATTGCCTCTTGCCTTGTAAAAAGTGGTCCTCCTTCCTTTGACACCCCCAACAGTTCCACAAGATATGCATCAACCCCCCTGCATGCGGCGTCGGCTAGCGCCAGGCTTCGGTCAATCAGTGTGTCTTCAAGGTCCAACACCACCAGATCATAGTTCGCATACTCGCCCATTCTAGTCACCTCCTGGTTTGAAAGTAAACGGCCATCTTATTACGCAAATACCGCCAGCAGGTTTCGGAAACTTCAGACTTTCTACATGGCGTCTTATGCAATCCGCAACCTGCGTGTTCAGTTCATTCGTGGGGAAAGAGATACCGCTAGTCGTGCCGTCCTCCTCGATGGTAAACCTAAGGTCAAGCCTACCCTTAAGGTCAGGATACCTTTGCAACTGCAACTCATAGCAAGCCTTGAAGGCGCCCGACCGTCCCTTCATAACCCTTTCCACATCCTTCGGGTCGCAAAAACCAAGGGGTCTTGTCTCTTCGACTACTACCTTCGTAGGCTTAGGCAGGGAGCCTTCAGTAACAAGGATGGGGACGAAAGCGGGGCAAAGGGAAGCGCCAGAACACGGAACGCCAGAAAAGAACTGGGAAATATCCTGGAAGGGCTCGCCCTTCGCCATTATTACTTCAGAAACAGCGTCAAGGACCTCGACTGAAGGCAAATCCTTCGTGCGAACCATCAGTTTCACAAGGTGAGAGCCCTTTGAAACCTCCTCGAGCACCATCGCCAGCGTTCCCTTGAATCCCCTTTCTTCGTCCCAGGCAATGCTAAGGGCGATGGGCCTGCCCCCTTCCATTTGAGCCCGCACCTCGTTTCCCCATTCCTTTTTGACCTTCAGGGATTTTTTCGGGTCTGAGGAATAGACTTCAGCACCACCTTTCGAAAGCACGACAATCACCTGCGCTGATGCTTTGGGCTTTAGCCCTTGTGGCACTTCTTTGAAAAAGAATGGAAGCATGCGCGATGGCGCGCCAGGGACAAGGAAGTAAAAAACATCAATCCCTGCATCCTTCAGCAAAGAAAGTCCAGAAAACAGGGTTTTGGCTGGGCAAGGGTTTGAAAAGGCGATGGACGCAGAATGTCCAGTTGCGACTTCTGGATACAACTGTTTTTCGATGTTTTCGACCTGTCCCCGATGTTCGTTTATTGTTGCAACTAGCTCTTTTCTTTTGTCTTCGCCAAGGGTGTCGAGGTCTATGGTCTTTGCAATGGGCACAGGTTTTGCTTCGACAACTAGCACAACCTTGTTGTCGTCCCACTTGATGACGGGTCTTTTGACGATAGATAAGTCAGGCTCCCCGAAGACAGCAACAAGAAGAGGGGAATATAAGCCAGCGATGCCACTGCCTGGAAAGCCCCCTCGTGGCGTTCTATCAATCACTGTGGGCAGTGCAAACATCTTTCCAGAAAGCGTGCCTTCAGCCCTGGATTTCAGGCTTTCAAATGCGACTTTCAGACCCTCATTCTTTCTGCCCTGGTCGAGGAGCGAAGCCAAAAGCCTGAGAGTCCTTGGGAATACCGCTTCCAGCGGGTCGTTCGAAGGAGGCGTGGGAATACCAGGCAATGACTGCTGGATCGCAACGCCCCTTTCGTATTCGGGGGCTGTCAGGGCATTAGAGAGAGCTTCGACGATGTAGTGCGCAAGAAGAAGTGCCACAGGCCCTGCAAACACGCTGTCTCCCAGTGCAACCTCTATCGTTTTCGTAAGGTCTGTGGACTGACCTGCGATCGCGTGCGAGAGGGAGGATAAGGCAAGGGCAACATCAGGATTTTGAGCCTCCTTCGAGGCATTTTCGACGAACAAAGCAATCCTTTGCCTGTCAGGGGTTTCGCTTTGAAAAAGCGTCTTCAATGCCTCGTTTTTGTGGGTCAGTGCGACCGCAAGGGCAGAAAGTTCGAACCGTGCTAGAAGGTCTTTGGCTTCGCCGTTCGTTTCTGACAGGGATTTGACCTTTTTCAGTGTTTCGAAAAAATCTTGATCGAGCAGGACACCTTGAAGCCTTTGTTCCATCATGTCTAAAGTTTCGGTCTTTTCCGCTTTCTCTTGCGCACAAGCGGACAAAGTCAAAGCAAGAAGAAGAAATAAACATTTTCTTTCTTCTAAGAAGACAAGCGAGGTCTTGATCATAACCTGCTCCATCATGAGCGCAGTGAAATATACGCCTAAAATGGAGTGTTTGCAACGACTATCGTTTTGTTTTTGCACGATTGCTTCACAAAAGTGTGCTTCCATCGAGAGACGATGTTGGTGAGACCCAAAGATCTTCACCTGACACGGTCTGGGCAGAGACAAGGTTACCTGGTGATACGAGCAGTGCGGTGTCAAGGATATGAAGGGCTTTGTCGAGGATGATCGGTGATAACAGTTTAGTGACTTGTCAATGCCAACGAAGTTTATGAGGCGCTCAAAGGGAGTGCTCCTTATAATCGGACATTGCCCCTTGGCATTGTAAAACCATTCCCATCTCAATGCAAAAAACATGAACTCCTTCAGACTCTTGACTCGAATAATGCTGATCGCTAATCTAAGCACCAGACATTTGAGCCCCTGGCTTTTTGGAGGTCTAGATGGGCAAGTTCGGGTTTTCATGGTCATGGAAAAGGGCAATAGGTCTGAGCGGAGCAAAGGCGAGACTTTCAAGGCGGATTGGGATTCCCTTGACCCGCTCGGGGAGGCAAAGGAAGGTGGGAAGGATGATGGGGTGTTTGGTACCTACGCTCTTTCTACTTTCAGTCTGCGCTTGCGTCGTTCTAGCGCTTTTATGAATCACCTTGCTCTTTATTCAGGAACCTTCCAAAACTTCCCGCAGGCGTTTTTATAGCTCCCTCGTTTTATTTGCGCCGCCTCTCCTTTTTCGCCCGCCTACGACTCGGGCATGTTGGCTTTGGGCTGAGCACAAAGCGGGCAGGCGTCTCTGACGGAAGTTTTATACTTTTTGGACAAACCAGATGTGAGCATGAAACATGTCGGTCAGATGCCAGGGCTCTGTCGGTCACCCAACACGGAGCGATGGCAATCTTTCGAACTTTAGCGACCGGTGAAAAGTGAACCGCGCATGGCAATCCCGAAGGGTCTTGGCCCCCAGCGGGAATACGCATCGGGGCCAAGCGGGAGCAATCTTGGAGATGCCAATGAGCAGTCAAAACTGAACCGCGCATGGCAATCCCGAAGGGTCTTGGCCCCCAGCAAGGATACGCATCGGGGCCAAGCCAAAGCAATCTTTCACATTGCAACGACCGGTCAAAACTTAACCGTGCATGGCAATCTCGAAGGGTCTTGGCCCCCAGCACGGATACGCATCGAAGCCAAGCCAAAGCAGCCTTTCCCATTGCAACGACCAGTCAAAACGGAACCGCGCACGGCAATCCCGAAGGCTCTTGCTCCCTAGCAGAGATACGCATCGAAGCCAAGCCAAAGCAATCTTTCCCATTGCAACGACCGGTCAAAACGGAACCGCGCACGGCAATCTCGAAGGGTCTTGACCCGTAGCAGGGACACGCATCGAGCCCAAGCTAGGGCAATCTTTGAGATGCCAATGCGCAGTCAAAACTGAACCGCGCATCACAATCCCGAAGGGTCTTGGCCCCTAGCAGGGATACGCATCGAGCCCAAGCTAGGGCAATCTTTGAGATGCCAATGAGCAGTCAAAACTGAGCCGCGCATGGCAATCCCGAAGGGTGTTACTCCCTAGGAGTGATACGCATCGAAGCCAAGCGGGCGCAATCTTTCAGATCGCAGACAGTCAAAACTTAACCGTGCATCACAATCCCGAAGGGTCGTGGCCCCAGCGGGAATACGCATCGAGCCCAAGCTAGGGCAAGCTTTGAGATGCCAACGAGCAGTCAAAACTGAACCGCACATCGCAATCCCGAAGGGTCTTGCTCCCTAGCAGAGATACGCATCGAAGCCAAGCGGGCGCAATCTTTCAGAAGGCAGAGCAGTCAAAACTTAACCGTGCATCGCAATCCCGCACGACCCTTGTCCCTCGCATGGATCCACATCGAGGCGAAGCAGGCGCAACCTTTGACATTGCAGTGTTCAGTCAAAACAGAACCGTGCATGGCGATTTCAAAAGACCTTGACCCCTTCCACAGATAAGCCTCACCGAGCTCCTGCCCACCCCCCATCGCTCCCCGCCCCTAAAGTCGCACCTCACCGACCGCCACCCCCCGGCCCCCCAAGGAGCCTCCCGCCGCGGTCCAGCCGCACGACAGACTTGAGCCTCCGCATTTTTCATGCGCCCACCTTAGACCCACCCAAGGCTCGCTTCCTCTCGCCGTCCCCGCGGGCAGCGGCAAGAAGAGCGCATCTGTCACTTAATAGATCGCCCGGACCGCCGAAATCGTTTCACTTCGAGCCTGATATTTGTCATAGTTTTTCGGTTTTTCCCGCCTGCAGAGCACTTCCTCTAGACTGCACCTGTAAGTTTGCTAAAACCCTATTTTGCTAAGTAGTTTGGTCTGTTTTCAGCCAGAATGCAGTTGCGTGGGGTCTTTTTCCACTTGCGATCACCTAGACTAGAACGCGAACAAACTGAATCTGCCAAAGAAGGCTCTCTTCCACTCACTTCAAGCGTTCCTTATTGCCAATATTCCTGCGCCATAGACAGTAAACTGATGATACAATAGCCTGCCCTTTTTCAGGTGCTAAGCCATGAAAAGACTTTACATAGCGACAGCAATATTCTCGGTGTGGGTTTCGCAGGTTTCCCTTGCAAAGGACTTTCTTCCACTGCTATACAGGGCACGGGCAGTGACGGTCGGAAAGAGTACCGAGACTGTTTTTGTGCCAGAGGTATTTTCCAGATGCGACGCTCTTGACACGCAAAGTTGCATCCTTACTGCCTTCGATGAGTTGAAGAAACAAGGCGACTACGGAAATACAACCATAAGTGTCGAAACTCTCGACAACCGCTTCACCGTCCTTGTCTCCCCTGACCCGCAACTGGACGAAAGGTCTCTTGGTGAAATATATCTTACCTGTCTTTCCCTTGGGGCAAAACAGGTGCTGGTCGGGAAAGAAGCAAAAAAGCCCTTGGCTCTAAGCACGATAACTGGCGTGATACTAGCACCCTTTGTCAATATGCAGGATGCCTTACCCCCCCACTACATACCCTTTGGTCTTGTCGCTTTGAAAGGCGGGAAAGTCGTTTTTGCTTCGGATTTTTACGAAGGTCTTACGAAAAAAGACTCCCCTGTTTACGAAGAACTCCTTGCAATGCTGCGCTCTCAAGATGCACACGACCGACTTTCTGCTCTTGTGGCATTTTCCGCTATGGGGATGAAAGACCTAAGCAACATTGTGTTACCTATGCTGGAAGACCCGTCCCCTGCTGTAAGGCTTGCTGTGCTGAAGGTCCTCGAAAATGACAAACGGAAGGAGGTTTTGGCACGGGTCGAATCCAGAATAGAAAATGAAAACGACCCGATGGTGAAACTTGCTTGCGTGCGCCTTTTGCATTCGGCTGGTATCACGAAATACGATATTCTGCTCGAGGCGGAAGGGATTTTAGAAAAACCTGAAGGCGAGGTCCTGAAGATTTTGGAAGGCAAGGTTCTATCCGCACCGCCCGCCATCGCAAGGTCTATCCTTGCGTCTCTTGTTGCGCATAAAAGCGAAAAGGTAGCGAAAAAGGCGGTTGCCATGCTTCTTGAACTGAAGTTCTACGATGACGCTGTTGCACTTTTGTCGTCAGATGCAGTGCCTGTGCAAAGAAGGGAGCAGATTGCAACGCTCTTGCTCGAGGCAGGAAAGGCAGTGAAAGCGGTCTTTGATTTTCTTGTGACCAATGGGAATGCAGAAAACGCTATGAAGGCAGTGACCTTTGTCCAGAAAAACAAGCCCGAATGGGGAAACGAGGTCCTGATAAAGGGTGTGCAGAGGCAGGAAGAAAGCGTCCAGTTGGCAAGCATAGAGGGACTTGTCCTTTACAAAGATGTTTCTGCCCTTCAAGCAATAGCGGAGGCGGCTTCAAAGTCCCCTAAGGTCAACGCAGTTGCAAAATCATCGTGCATTGCGATCGTGGGTGCTCAGGAAAGGAAGGTCGTTTTTGCCCTCGTGAAGGATAAAAACGCTTGGGTCAGGGAATGTGCTATAAAAACTATTGAAAACCAGATAGAAAAGCAGGTTGACGAAGAGACATTGGCTATATTGAAAGATGCATTGAAAGATGAGGCAAAGGAAGTAAGACTTGCTTCTGCTTCAGCCCTTGCGAAGACCAAAAGGCAGGATGTGCTTCAGACTTTGGCGTCACTTTGGAAAGAGAGCGACCCCTCGCTTAGGTTCGCAGCAGTGGTCGCTGCAGGAAGCCTAAGCGACAAGGCTTCAGAAGAGGCGATAATCTCGGCACTTTCTGACACGGACACGGATGTTAGAAAGGCTGGGATAATGGCTTCGAAAGAGCGGGCATTGAAAACAGCGATTGAACCCTTGAAAAACATGGTGCTTTCAGAGGGTGAAGAAATCGCTGTGCTGGCGCTGGATGCCCTGAAGGCTTTTGCCATGGACGCCCTGAAATCTGACCCTGACTTTCTAGTAAAGGCTTTGTATTCGAAGCACAAAACAACCCGCCTTGGGGCGCTTGATGTCTGTGAAGGGACAACGGACAGGCGCGTGATGAACGCTGTTTCTGCACTTGTCTCGGACAGGGAAAAAGAGGTTCGTTTAAAGGCGCTCCACACGCTTGCTACAACCAAGAGCAGGGAAGCGATAGAGGGGATAGAAAAGGGTGCCTTCGACAGGGACAAAGAGGTGCGCATTTATGCAATACAGGCTCTCGTGGAGCTCGGAAGACCAGAGGCAATAGACTTTCTTCGTGAAGTCATAAAGGCAGAAGAAGACGAGGACCTAAAGAAAAAGGCGATGGAGGCAATAGAAAAACTTACGAGGTGAACCTGGGTGTTCCATGCCTTGCCCTTATCTGTATGCGGGGGGCCCTTATCTGTATGCGGTGGCCCGTGCGCCAAAAACGACCACGAAACCCCGCTGTGCGAAGGTGGTGAAACAATGTTTACAAAGATTACTCACCTATTTTTTAGGGAACAAGGATACGCTAAAGGGAGCAAACGCTTAGACACGAACCTCTCGCCTAATGAATGCCCCTTTATGATAGGAACCAGATCAGGCGCCGAAACCCTACTTACCACCGAACAGCGTTCACACCGAACTTTTGCGAGGGCATGTGAGACCCTGCCACATCACACTTCAAAACAGCTAGCGCATCCTCGCTATTTCGAGAGCGTCTATGCGAAAGCCTTATTACCTTGTCCCCATCCGAATTCGTGTTCGTTAGTGCCCCGAATAGCTTATCCTGAGTCCCTCCATCTTTATTGTCGAAAATGGCAACTCCTTTTGAACCCCAATTCCAAGTTCGTCTCATGCATTCGTATTGCATATTTTGTTGCCAAAAGCCTGTTTCTGGAACCATCCTTCCTGTGTCGCATCTCACGATGAAGGCAATAACCTTGTTCGCAAACAAACCATGATGCCCAAAAATGAACCGCAAGTAGAAAGATGCCACAGGACAATGAGAGAGGAGTTTTACCAAGCGAGAGACTACTTGCCTTTGACAGTGCATGAAATCAGAAAATACCTAGAACTAGACGACTACTACTACAACTATATCTGACTCATGCTTCACTCAAAAATAAGCCACCTATGCTATACTTCAAAGAAAGGTTCCAAAAAGGAACCTCGCTCTTTGGCACAAAAATGCCCGAGACTGATCCCCAGTCGAGTGTCTCATATGTATTGAACTCGTACATGCTGTTCTCAAGTCTTGGTATTTTGGATAATATTCATCTGACGAGGAACTCATAGGGCACCTCCGTTAGAAAGTTCCAAAACTCGTAACAAATACTCTGACGGAGGTAGCCCTCCGAGTTCTGCGAACTTGTGGACCATATCCATGGCTTCTTTAGCACATTTCGGTACAAACGGCGACTTCATCCTCGCATTCCATGGCTTCGAGTCGCGGCGAGGGTGGTCACGATCTGTCAGCCCAGTGACAAGAAAACCTTGACAGGTCTCCCGGGACGGGTTATTTTTGCATCTGATAGACAGGGAGCCGTCACCTGGACTACTTTGGACCTGGTGAACGGTTAGCTCTCACAGAGTTTTCTTTGTGGAGGTGAAGAGCATGAGGAGGAACTTTTTTGTGTTCGTAGGATGCCTGCTTTCCTTAGGCTGTGGTGAAGATAAAGGGCATAGGAAGGTTGGGGATTTTTGCTCGGAAGACAAAGACTGCGAGCAGGGACTATGTTTCGAAAGCAAGTGTCTCGACCCTGACAAGGACGACGATAACGACGGATTGAAGAACGGCGTCGAGGTCCACATGCTCCGCACAAACCCGCTCAAAGCGGATAGCGATGACGACGGGGTTGGGGATGCGGAAGAAGTTGGCACGATAAAGAATCCCAATGATACCGATGGGGACGGAAAGATTGATGCGATAGAGTCAACGATAAAAGACCAGGATAAAGACTGCATAGCAGACCAATACGACCCTCAGGACGATGTGCCTGACCAGGCGAAACTGAGCGAGGTGGCGATGAACGAATGTCAGAAAGACACAGGTGTCTGCGCAGGTCATCTGGACAAGGCAAGAGCGAGGTGTGAAGACGGAAGGGTTGTTTGTTACTTTCCAGAAGTCGAGGGGTTCGAGGAGGTCGAGAAGACTTGCGATGATGGCATTGACAATGACTGCGATGGGGTAACGGATGTGGATTGTGTAGGATTGGCGTCAGGAAAGATACTCGTCTTGGTTCGCGACTCGACCTCTTTGGATTCTGAAGAACAAAAGGTTGTAGATTTTCTTCAGCAGAATGGATACGAATACGATATTGCGGACAGCGCTCTGTTGGAGAGCATGCCAGTGCCGAGCTACAAAGTCATCTATTTTTGCACAGGGCAGGAACCGACTGGCTACAACAACCAAACAGTGCTTCAAGCCATCAGAAGTGCGGTGGAAAGCGGGTCATCGTTGTTTGTGGAGTATTATGGGTGCTATCTTGCACAGTATCTAGGTTGGGGAACTGTGAGCACATCTCCTTGGTATCCGGTTGTGCATGACACTTTAGCCTATGTAAAGCCCATAACAACCCATCCTATATTCGCAGGAATCCCTACATGGGACCCACCTGCGCTGCCTGACAGACCTGAACAAGTTTTATGGAGACTTCAACAACCTGGAAGAAGATACACGATAACCAGAATGGATACAGTTCATGGCTCGACGCAGATTTCATACTGGGTCATGTTCACGACATACGGGTGGCCCTACCAGAAAACCGACAGTGAGTATTGCAAACAATGGGGTGGTTGCACGGCTGAACGCTCAGTTTTTGAGGCATCGGTGCGTCTCGCATACCACGGGGCAGGCAGATTGGTTGTCCTCGATGGCGGCATTAGCGGGAGCTCGAATGCTCCATTCGAGCGCGGTCCTGCTGGCCTCTTGCTGATAAAGAACATAATCAACTGGGCCGCCGGGCGGTGAAAAAGGCACCAATACCCTAAGCAATCCTCCCCCTGCTTCTTGCAAACACAAGGGCTAAGGTGCGATAGACGATGTGCGCCATCTTGGAATATGGGGCATAGAAGATAAGGTAAAAAACGAAGACAAGGTGGAAATAGTAAGTCAGATATGCTGCCTTGCCCAAGCCTGCTGACCTTGTGCCAGTCGCCAGAAGCCTTAGAATCTCGGAGCCTAGACCCGTAACTGCAATAGCCATTATGACTCCAAGGAATGCATAGTCGCAAAAGTGCGAGACCTGGTCTTTCGCATTAAGCCTCTTCTGGATGGCAAGCCATGTGCCTACGATCAATATCAGGGCACCAAAATTCCCGATAATCTTCCACAAAAGACCATCAACAAAGTGCGAAGGACTAAACGATAGTGGTGGGTTCTGACCAAAGCCATACATCATCACTATCGTCGCTGCGGTCGTAATGGCAAGGAATACAAAACCATAAAAGATTCCAAGATGCCCCAAGAAACGCCATCGCCCTTCATCGCACTTGTCGAAGCGGCGATGCAGGATCACATCTTTTAGGCTTTCCATCAATCCTGCCTGTTTTGGTTCCTCCCCATTTCCTGCCCACCTTTGCCACATGCGCCACCCACCAACAGCAAACGCAAGCACAACAAAAGCAGATGCAGGGAAAAAAACCGAATAGATAAGCCAGTGAGGCACAAACCTGTCGAACTTCAATCCCCCATCTTCAAAGGTCACTCTGGCGAACTCTGCCCAGCCAAAATCTTGTCCAAGACCCAGCAACCCATAGAACAGAACCGCAGGAAGCAATAGCAAGAACAAAAACCACCTTTGAGTCTGCACTGCCTTTGCAAGGAAACTTGGAAACGAAAAATAACTCACCACTGTGCGCCTTAGCGCGCCCATCACATCGCCAGGCTTAGCCCCTCGTGGACACTGGACAGAACAATCCCCACACGCATAGCAAAGCCACAAGTCAGGGTCAGCAAGAATCCTTTCTTTTAGCCCCCACTGACCCCAGATCATCTCTTTTCTTGGGAACGGGTTCTTGTCAGGGGCAAGGGGGCAAACAACAGAGCAAGTCGCACACTGATAGCACTTTTTGAGATCCACCCCACCGTTCGCTATAACCTCTTTTGTAAACGCCACATCAGGCGAGCACTCTAACCTCTCCATACCTACCTCCATCACTAGAATCCCTTGTATGGGTTCATGCCAAGAGCGTTTACAGATTCCACAAACTCGTTCACTATCTGAGGCAGTTTCTGATAGTCGTTTATCGCAAGTTGCACCAGTTTTATCCTTTCTCGTTCAAGTGCAAGCCTGTTCAAATCCTCCTGAACATTCTCCATACGCTTGTTGCAAAGTTCGCTTCCCTTTATGAAGTGGCACTGATAATCATCTCCAAACTTGCACCCGATAAGCAAAACGCCATCAATGCCTCTGGACAGTGCATCCGCAATCCACACGCGGTTTACAGAGCCAAGGCATCGCACAGGGATAAAACGCACAAGAGGGCTGTATTTCAAATGGTTCAGCCCAGCCAAATCCAGTGCAGGATAGGCATCGTTCTCGCATATAAAGCCCACATATCTTGGCTTTTCCTCAAACTCCTCGGGCACATGGATTGCCTTTATCATGTCACTGATGATCTGGACAGAATAATCTTTGAAGGAAACGATCCTTTCAGGGCAGGCGCCCATGCACACACCGCACCTCCTGCACCTTGTCGGGTTGGGCATTGGAGTCCCCTTTGCGTCTTCGTCCAGCGTTCCGAACGGGCATTCCTCGGTGCACCTCTTGCATTGAGTGCATCTTTGCAGGAAGAACTCGGGGAATGACATATCCCAAGCCCGCGGGTGCACTGCGGCCCCTCTGGAGGTCGCATAAATGCACTGTATCGCCTTCATCGCAGCACCAGCCGCATCCTCCATGCACGATGCCATGTCCATGGGTTGCCTGACACATCCGCATGTGTAGATGCCAGTCCTTTCGGTTTCATAAGGGAAGCAGATGAAGTTCGAATCAGGGAATCCATATTTGAGCGTTGGCAGTTCCTTGCCCTTTCTATAAGTCAGGTTCAAAATCGGTCCATCCGAGTTTGGAACCTTTCCAAGCGCAAGGACCACAAGGTCTGCATCAATCTGCATATTCGTCAGGGTTGGGCTATTCTCGACCTCCACACGAACGACCCCATCAGACTTCATAACCCCTTTCACCGTCCCTTCTGCAAGCATAATCCGTGGGTCGTTCTGCATAGCTTCATAAAACCTTTCATGCTGGGCTGGGGTTCTTATGTCCTTATAGACGATATAAGCCTCCTTGTCTTCCCCAGAGTTTACAAACAGATTTGCCTGCTTCAAACTTGTAAGACAGCATGTGCCAGAACAGTAAGGCAGATGTTCTTTGTCCCTCGAGCCTGCACACTGGATAAATGCGACCTTCTTCACCTCCCTCCCATCGGACGGTCTTCTAACATCGCCTTTCATAAGCATCTCTTCGAACTTGTCACTTCCAACAACATCAGGCAAAACGCCACCGCCAAGATGCGTAAGCTTCTTTATATCGTAAGGTCTGAATCCAGTTGCAACGACTATCGCACCAACCATGAACTCCTTTCCACCAGCCTTCACCGAAAACTTCCCAGGAGCACCGCTTATCTCGTCAATAGTCGTCCCTAGCAGAACCTTTATCCGCGGGTTAGTCTCGCACCTTTCGATAAGCCCAGAAACAGGGTTTTCTGCGACCTTGTCGTAAGGCGGTGCGGAGGGATATGTCTTATAGATATTCCTTGCAAAGCCCCCCAGTTTGTCGTCTTTCTCGACAAGCACAACACCATAGCCAGCGTCCGCAGCATAAAGGGCAGCGGTCATCCCGCTTATCCCCCCACCAATCACAAGCACTGTCTCGCTAGGCTCCTCGACATGAGGTTCAGGCATTTCTGCCTTCCCGCACTTTGCGATCCCCATTCTCATCAGGTCCTGTGCAAGTTCCAGAGTCCCCACATCCTGTGGCTCATGGGACCATGCACAATGCTCCCTCAGGTTCACCCGCTCGACAAAAACCCCATTCCATGAAAACCTATCCTGAAAAAGCCTTTGCGAGCACGCACCTATGACCACATGCGTGGGCTTTTCTTCCTCGATTACCTTTGACATCGCCAGAAAGCCATCATCTCCGCACAGGCAAGGGTCAACTTTCACCACCGCAGGTCTAGGTGTAGCCTCTTTGCTCGCCTCTTCGACCTTCGACACATCGAACGCCTCTGAAATCCCGCACCCAGAACATATAAAGACACAAACCTTTCGTTCCATGTTCACCTCCTACAGAGCCTTCGAACCCCAAACCAATGCCTTGAGTGCTGCGCCTGTGGCTTGCTGCATACAGGTGGCAACGACCTGAGGCGCTGACACGCACCCCGCACCATATATGCCATTCGAAGACAGCACAAAGCCAAACTCGTCGAGGTTTTGCTTCACCATCGCTGGCAAATTCGATGTGTTTGGAACAAGCCCAACTGCCAGCACGACCAAGTCTGCCTCAGTCCTCAGTTTTTGCCCTGTCTTTGTGTCTTCAGCCTCCACAACCAACCCGTTTGCCCCCTTCTCGACCTTTACTGCCTTTCCCCTGACAAACTTCGTGTTCGCATCTGCCTCGACCTTTGCCAGCACATCCTCGTTCCTGCCCATGACGCGCCTATCAATATAGAAGATGGTGATTTGAGCGTCAGGAACCTGTTCCCTCGCGATAAGCGCTTCCTTCAGTGTCCCGCCACAACAAACCGCAGAACAGTAAGGCAGATGATTTCTGTCTCTAGAGCCAGCGCACTGCACAAAAACAATCCTTTTCGGGGGTGTCATGTCCGACGGCCTAAGCAACTTCCCATTAGTGGGACCATCTTCAGCGAGCAATCGTTCCATCATGAGGTTCGTTATCACATCCTCGTATTTGCCAAACCCCATGTTTTGAAGTTTGCTTGCGTCGTATGGAGTAAATCCAGTGGCAACGACGATAGATGAAACCTTTATCTTGAAGGTTTCTTCACGCTCGCCTAAGTCAATCGCCCCATATTTGCAAGCCTGCACGCACTTCGAGCACTCATTTCCCTTGCACGCCTGCATGTCTATCGCATAGATGAAGGGGTAAGCCATTGCATGAGGCAGGTAAATTGCCTTTGTCTTTTTAAGCCCGTAATCAAAGTCCGAAACCCTTTCAACTGGGCATACATTGACGCATTCACCGCAAGCGGTGCATCTTGAGTTCACGAACCTTGGTCTTTTGCGGATTGCCACCTCAAACCTCCCGCCATCTTTCGTCACATCTACAACATCTGCCCCAGTATAGACTAAAATGTTCGGATTACGCTTGAGCCTTCTGTAGTTTATCTCTAGCCCACAAGTAGGGGGGCACATCTTTGGGAAATAGCGGGCAAGTCCAGCTATTCGCCCCCCCAACGACCACCCCGCCTCCACAAGATACACCTTCGCCCCGCTTTCTGCTGCTTCGAGCGCAGTCGTGATCCCCGACATACCCCCGCCGATAACGCAGATTTCTCCTTTCATCGTAGCCTCCTTCAATGTTGAATCCTACTTCTTATAGCCTCCTCTGCCTCTTTGGTGAGTTTCATCGTCTTCTCACCAAACATGACAAAACGAACCCAAAGGAACCCAAACTCTAGAAGTTCCTCGTCGTCCTTTCTCATCCTCTCAACCCGTTCCTCCTGAACCACGAATCGCTTGAGAAAACTCGTCTCGAACACCATTTTTCTGAAGTTATCCAGGTCATAAAGCGCCATAAAAAAGTTTTCTATCTGCTCTTTCGTGGGCTTCAGTTTCCCAGAAACGACGCCCTCATGTAAGGCGAGGTCTCTGAAGAACTCACCCATCCTCTCGTATGGCTCGGTGCCTTGATCCGCCATATACTCGCGCACAGTCCACACCTTGTCTTCTTCGTGACCTTTGCAATGGTCTTCTTTTAGCAAGAACCAGTATTCGTCACCTATTGGTCTTTCACTCGACCTGTTCGTAGCATGACCAAGTGGATACATCCTGCAAGGCCACGGTCTATCCGAATATACTGAACACCCGTCCTTTGTGACAAACGGGCACTTTTTTTCGGGATCGTCACCCATCTTCAGCACGGGTATCGGAAAAACCCCCCGATTTGTTTGGGGCAAAACAGTGTATTTTTCCAAAAACTCCCGTGACCCAAGACCAAGCCTCTTTCTCAACCGCAGGCAATCGTATGGTGTCAGAACGATGTTCACATCCCTGCAACATGCATTGAAGCATGGCACACCAGGGTGACAGTTAAACTTGAACTTATCATCCAATCCTAAGTGCGGTCTATCGCTGAAAGGTGCATCGTTTTGTGTGCCAGAAAGCATTCTTTTAATCCTCCTCCATTATGTGGTCCTTCATTGCGTCTGGCGACCAAACAGGGAACGGACCACCTTGATTGTTGATCGGGTCTATCCTGTAACGATACGAGGCGAAAACATTGTATTTTTCAGCCATCCACGACCAGCCTTCCACAAAGTAAGGGCATTCGTCGTTGAAACACACCCACATGAAACTTGCGCTCCATGTTGTCAAAGGGGGGACTCGCATTCTTTTCATGGGCTTGGAACAGTGCGGGCAAATCGGAGTCTCTTTATCAGCGAACATACTCTTCCCCTCCAAGGTTTTTCAGCGACGAACACGGGAAACTTATAAAAGGAAGGATGCACGGACGCACATGGGATCGTTGAAGTCGTTCTTCAGTTTCTTGTGCGTCCGTGCACATCTAGCATCAGATTAGTCTGGGACGATCTTCAAGACTGGCCTCTTGATCATCGTCCACTCGCCTGTCTTCGGATTGTACTTGCAGTTGGCAAATGCGTACCACTCGTCCTTCATAGTTGGACAGTCAGCTCTGAAGTAGTAGCCTGGCCACCTTGTCTCTTCACGGAAGAGGATTGTGCGAATATGCGCCTCTGCCTGCCATGTCCTGTGGACATTCTCCCAGCATCTCATGAGCTCGTGCAGGTCTTCTGCAGCAAGCTTCTTCGCATCCTCTTTCAGGAAGTTCAGGAGCTCCAGACCTTTCTCGAGCAACGGCTTGCTTGTCTTGAACTGAGAAGTCACACCACCCGCATATTCGTCCATGATCTTCTGCAATCTGAACATGTACATCTTTGGACGAATATAGTTCGGGTTGATGTTGGGGTCTGTAGTCTTCTTGGACTCGGCTTCGAAGAGCGCCAGCGGAGCCAATGTCTCTTGCTTCAGTTTCTCGACCTCAGCCATGTCTATATTCGGCAGGGTGTTGTTTTCAACAATGAATTTGATAGCGGACTTCGCAGCGATACGACCTTCAGTGCACGACCCAGACGAGAACTTGTGAGAGCTCGCACCTGAAGCATCACCAGCGCAGAAGAGCCCTTTCACTGTGGCCATGTTGGTGTAGCCCCAGAAGTATTCCTTCTTTGTCTCGGGGGTCTGGAGGTCTTCTGGTCCAGATACCCATGCACCAGAAGCACCCGAGTGGGAACCGATGAAGTATGGCTCAGCAGCGGCAATCTCGGACGGTTTTTCTTCGGGCGACACATTCGTTGCAGCCCACAACAGAGCCTGCGATATGGTCATATCGAGGAAGTCTTCCCATGCCTCTGACTCGAGTTCCTTCAGCTTCTTCTTTTGCTCCACAGGGTCAGGGATAGCCTTCGCCAGGTTTGCAATCGCCTCTTCTGTCCTCATGTAGATAGGACCTTTCCCGTCCATCGTGTCGAGCATCCCAAGCCAGTTACGCAGGTTAGCGGGCACTGGCTTCACCTTGCCATATGGGAGCCACTTCTCGAGCTCATCCCTGCGGGTAACCATGTAGTCTTCGCCATAGCCGTTGGTCGCACGGGACTTGAACAAGAGGAACCACGCACCCACAGGACCGTAAGCGTCCTTGAACCTCACAGGGATGAAGCGCACCTCCTGGCAGGTCATCTCGGCGCCAGCCATAATCGTGAAGTAGGCTGAAGAGCCAGAGTTCCACGGTGGATACCATGCCCTACCAAGACCCTCGCCAGAAGAACGAGGCTTGAAGACATGCACCGCACCACCCATCGCCACCAGAACTGCCTTTGCCCTGAACACATAGAACTCGTTCTTTCGGACGCTGAACCCATAAGCGCCAGCAACACGGTCACCGTCCATCAACGGACCAACGATGAAGACTCGCTCGTAGATCTCGCCACCCGCTTCCTTGATAGCGTTCTTCGCAGCCTCAGCGACCACGACCTTGTACGATTCGCCGTTGATCATGAGCTGCCATCGCCCTTCGTGCACATACTTGCCGTCCTTATCCTTCCATATAGGCAAGCCCCACTTCTCGAATAGATGGACTGTTGAATCCACATGTCTTGCGATGTTGGCTACTAGATCCTCACGGGTAATGCCCATAAGGTCGTTACGCACATACTTCACATAGTCCTCGAGGGTGTTTTCGCCATCCTTCAAGCCAACATACTGGTTTATAGCGGAGAGTCCCATAGCCACAGCGCCAGAGCGGTCAATCGCAGCCTTGTCAACCAGTGTAACTTTTAGCCCGTGCTTCTTTGCCCAATAAGCACCCTCGACAGCAGCACCGCACGCTGCCATGCCACCACCCAAAATCAGGAGGTCGGTTGTTACGATCTTTGTTTCAAAGTTCTCCATCTTACACCTCCTTTATCCTTTTAGAACCTTCAAGGTAGCAACAGAATCCAGTCCCAGAGAGGCTGGCTCGGTGAAGAGCTCAGGGGAATCCAGAGTCCCAGCACCTTCTCCAAACCCGCCGTCTGGCCTAGCGCTTCCCTCAGGCGTGGTCCTGATGGGGAACTTGAAGCGCTTTATCTGCCCGTTTCTGAACTTCACCGTCCACATGATCGAATCGGAACCTCTCATCGGGGTAACAGAAGCGCCTAGCGGGACAAAATCCGCGTAACCACGCACCTCTATCGCGCCCTGCGGGCAGATCTTGACACAGTTGTAGCATTCCCAGCACATCTCTGGCTCACGGTTGTAAGCCTTTTCTGTGGCTTTGTTCAGCACCATGAGGTCATTTGGACAGATGTACTGACAGGCGGTCTTGTCGAGCGCCTTGCATCCGTCACATTTTTCTGGGTTTACATAGCTCGGCATTTTTCATACCTCCTTCAAAAAGCCTGTCGTCCCCGCTCGATGCGGGTCTTACCAACACGAGCAAACATTTCCATATCGCGCTCCCAAAGTCAATCACAAGCATAATGAAAGTTGACAAAAGCTGACTTTGGTTTTTCGACACTAGTCACAAACCATTGCCCACACGCGCGCAACGGTTGTCCAACTGCAAAAAGATGGATACTCCCAGTTTTGACTAGGGGACGGATACAACCTCACTGTAAACCATCCGCTCCAGCTCCTCGTTATAAATGGATACGACATACACATCCGAGGGTATCCCTTCCAATCTTGCCCTGATTGTGAAAGGACACTTGCAGTCGCAAGGCGTGTCGCCCAGTTTGACCTCTCGAACAAGGATCGCCTGTTTCATTGGAAGGTAGCAGATATTAGTTCCGAGGCAACAGTTCAAGAGGACAAAATCGTGGGTAATAAGCAGATCGTGCCCCTCGACCTCGACCGTAACAATGCCATCCTCATTTTGTCCGTCCGACTGCAAGTAACATTCGCTCTTGTATGTCTCCACACACTTGTGTTCGTCGGGGCAATCTTGTGGGCAGTTGCATTTTTGTTCGAATGGACCACATACACCGTCACCACAGTCTATGCAGATGTAACGGTTGTCGTCTTCACAGTAACATTGTCCGATTCCTGCAATGTCGCACTGACGAACAGGGGAAAAGCCGTTGCAACACTTGCAACCTCTATCAGGAGGACATACAAAGTCACCTAGTTCTCCACACTCCTTGCAATCTTGGGGGCAGTTGCAAATGTTTTCCCCAGGTCCGCACACTCCGTCATTACACTTAGTGCAGACCGTATGGGAGAAGCACTTCTGGCACTGACCTTGAGCATCCGGGGCGTCGCAGGACGAGCTGACAAGACCCTCACAGCATTCCAGCGGAATCAATGGATATGAAGGCCAGCCTTCGGCCGCGCAAGGCTTCTCGTAAGTACAGTGTGCCGCACACACGCCATCTTCACATCGCCACTGTGGCTTGCACCCGGAGTCCCAAGTCTCCCGTCCTTCACAGTCTTCATCGCTCGTGCAGTCGTTGCAATAGTACTTGACTAAGTCCTTTCCCGTCGCAATGGGTTGGTCACTAAAAGAAGGGGACTCTTTGCACCCGTTGGGGCATTCATAATGACACGAGCAATCGTAGTAAGAAAAATCCCCGGGGTCCTCCGAATGGCATTTCCAGGGCACTACCCAATGCGCAAAAAGGACACCATCGTTGCATTCTGCCTGAAAATCCTCGGAAGGACCGTAGTAATTTCTGAAGATTTGGTCGCCGCCCTGTGCGCAGTCTAATGGCGGACACGCAGGCGTCCAACAGGTTGGCATTTCGATTGTGGAGTCTGGCCTCGACGGGTGTGAAACCTCGTCTCTCTCGGAAAGGAACTCGTTGCTAGTGTTACGCTCCGCGACATCTTCTACATCCGGTGAAAAACCATTGCTTCGCGTAACCCTCCCACATCCAATGCCAAGCATGAGACCGAATAAATGTGCTATCATTGGAGTTGACATTACAAATGTGCTGCGCATGACTGTCACCTCCTCCATCAATAGATCTTACGAGTTTCTTCGCGACAAAACAACTATCTCTTAGTCGAGCTCGACACTGCTTCTAGGGGCAAGAGTGCCACCTTTCGTAGGAACGAAATATGCTTGAGCAGTAAGATGAAAACAGAAAGTCAGCGAGTTGTCGACACCTGATACCACCACGAATATGCTTGACAAGAAACTGGGGAACAAAATCGTTCGGATCTTGCTACAAGCATGACCCTATTGCCCTGATGTGAGGCACAAAGTTTTCGGGCACCTCGGGGCGGGATGATATGGTAAAGCGGACAGGGAAGAACAGTGACTTTGTCTTATAGTTGACATCAACATAATAGACCGTGTTACTTTGGAGTGGAACAGGCGCTATGCCCCCAAAAACCCCGCCTCCAAGCGCTTGAAGCTCCATGGACACGAAGGTGAAAGCATCGTCATTGCTAAGCCAGAGCCTGACATGTTCGATATCGTATGCGTTGTCAGGGTTAGATGGCGCAGTAAGCACTTGAATAGTTCCACCATCGCCATTCACCAGTACCTGTGGCGCATCAGGAATGTGGCGAAAATCAGCAGATAGCCCAAAGAAATGAGAAAACCATGCCACTGTTGCACCACCTATGTATGACTGCGCCCTCTCCTCGACCTTGTCCTTTGGCTCGATTGCGCTCACTTGATAGCACCCATGGTCGAAGTTCGCTATGATGGCGGTCCTTTTTTCAACATTGTCAGGGATCGCATCGAAGGTTGCAACATGTGCTGTAAGCGGGAAGAACTCGTCGCAGGAGCCGTTGACCATGAAGATATTCGCCTTGCTTTTCCGAGCATAGACGACAGGGTCAAGATATTCTAGAAACCTCTGAAACTCAATGCTTTCAGTCGTAAGCCCTGATGCAGTAAGAAGATAATGTTGCCATGCAAGAGGCGACTTTACGGCGATATCAAAAGCCCCACAACCACTTACAGGCACGGATGCCTTTATTCTATCATCTACCCCACTTGCTATCAGGCTAACCATAGCCCCAGCAGAACCTCCTGTGATTCCAAGTTTCCCTTTATCAACATCCGAACGGGTTTCTAAACATGTTAGAGCCCTCATCCCTGCAACCGCATGTGCCCATATCCAGCTTCCTCGTGGGTCTGGAACCGTGTCGAACAAGCGATAAAAACTTCCTGTCTGGGGGTCCATGGCTGGTACACCTTCAGACTGAGTTTCAGGGTCGTCAGGCTTTCCCCCACCTGGACCCGTATATGCAATGGCAAAAACCCCAAGCAGTGAAGCAGTGCCCGTTGCATGTGATTCTTCTGCATAGCCACCAAGTCCGTGAACGACGACTATCCCAGGAACCTGCCCACTCCCTAAAGGTCTTGCGGAAAAACCCCTCATCCTTATCTCCCTTAGCTCACCTCCCACCGACTCCAAAGACATAAATGTCACGCGCCAGACCTGAAGCAATCTTCCCCCAACGATCGTTGTGCGCTCGTCAGTGAACTCGCACCTTGCCATCGAAGGGTCACGGATCAAATCCACATCGAACAAAGGTGGCTCTAAGACCGATGTGTATTCGTCCAGAAAATCGTGCGAAGAAACAGCGTCCCTGGTGTCCAGTCCGTTCGCATCAGTCTGGAAATCAGCGAAATCCTCAAGCGATTCAGCCTCCTCGACAAAATCGCCGACACAATCGCAGTCTGCAGGGTCTTCCGAGGTAAAACCTTCTGAAAACGAGTCAACTTCATCCAAAAGACCTACGACATCTTCAGCATCAAAGTCTCCCGTTATTTCATCAAAAGCGTCGAACACTATTGCCTCGCTCCCGTAATCCTTTTGGGGCGCAGAAACCTGCGAGGATGTACACGCACAAAAAAGACCCGCAAAAAAGACGGAGCAATGCTTTTTCATAAACCCTCCGTGCATTCTGCTTCGAAAAATCTGAAATCCCAATAATTTTCCCCGGTTACGACCACTATTCCACTCCACACCCCACTATGGGTTGGAGTCCACAAAACTTGCCTGCTTTTGTTGACCACTGCACCACCAAGCCCGAATACCTGCACCTCGCCTTCATCCCATGTGGGGAAAACAACTTTATGCCCGGGCGTGCACAAAACCTTTTCACTACCCACAAATCTGGGTTTTGTTGCCCCCCTATTGAAAGGCTCCAAAGCACCTATTCGTTCAAGCAAATCATAAAGCACCCCGCTCCCAAACAGATACCTATTAAGAATGCTTCTCTGGTGCGCTTCTTCTGCCTTTTTTAGCATATCCGCACCAGAGTTGCCTTGCGCCTTTTCCATCAAAGCCCCTAGTGCAAAAATCCCCATCTCCGCTTCTTCGCTTGTTTTCAGGGCTGGATACCACGCCTGATGGAAAAAGTCGCTCGAAACCCTCGAATGGTAGAGGGCTTTGGGCAATGCATACATCCTCGCCAACAAAGGCAAAAGTTTCCTTGCGCTTTCAACCACAGATACCCAATCCCTCTCAAGTGCCTTCAATAGTTGAGAAGCCAGCGCCTCGACCTCTTTGTGTGCAGGGAACGGGTCAAGAGCCATGGCATTGAAGCAATCCATAAAGAAGGAAAGGGTCTCTAAATCATCTTCGCCTAGCCCCTCCACCTCTGCCTCGACCTCTAAACTCCTCTTTTTCCTGTCCTCCTTTGTGCTTTGCACATCTTCTAGCCAGGCACCAAAAGTGCCAAGACTCAGCCTGGATAAGGCACCCTGAAGCGACAGATTCAAGGCAACCCCGTTCACCGCACCAAGCAAAGACTTATCCCTTCCATCAAACACCTTCAACAAAATGCGCCCGAAGAACATATCCCCCCCATCGTTTGCATAGTAGTTATCCCATATCAATGGCTTTTTCCCGACTAGCGACACAAAGTTATCCATATCGCTTCCAGACATGGTTTCAGATGTCGTCCCTTTCCCAGTCCACATCACCTCGATGGAAGGGTCTAAAGCACGAAGAGACATAAGATAATCCTTCCCGCCTTCCCACTTAGAGGTCCGCTCGTCACTATAAACGGTCGGCACAAACCAGAGAGAAGCCTCGGGGTTCGCATTTCTTAAGACTTGAAGCAAGCGGTTTGCAACATCCGCATGTCTCTTGCCAAGTTCCCCATCCACAACAACTTTTGTCTCGAACTCGATGTCGTCTGCAAGCAAGGCAAAACCCTTTATCCCTTTTTCTGCAAACTTTTCTAGTTTTCTTGCCAACATCACGAAATCCCCTTCGCCCTGAAAGTCAAAGTCCACGAAGGGGCTTATCCCTACATAAACCGTTACTTTTGCCTTTTGTGCATCTTTGCTGAAGGCAACGATGTTTTCGAAAATATTCTCGGGATATGGTTCTCGCCATTTTTCCCTGTGCCACGGGTCGTTCTTTGGGGCATAAAGGTAAGCCCCAAGTCCAAATGCCTGCATGGTTTTCAAAAGCATCCTCCTTTCTCTCCATGTCCATGGGATGCCGTAAAACCCTTCGATTACCCCGAACAGTGGTCGGTATGTGCTTGAAACTAACACATCCCCTCCATAACTGATTTCCCTTTCGCTCACACCTCCTGCAAGCACACCGATCCTGTCAAACGCACACGGTCCATCAGCAAAAAAGGTCATCTCTACGCATCCAGCGTTGATGCCATCCAGCAAAAGCTCGGCAAACGGCGCCTCCCATCTGACGGTCTTCACAGGCTCCAACCCGCAACCTTCTGAAAATGACAAAGAAATCTCGGCGGGTGGAGAACCCGACAGGACTAGCGAGATGCTATTCAGGGAAAGTTGACGAAAAAAAACGGGTGAAAAATCTATTCTGATGCTATTCTTTTCGCCTACCTTTGGTTTGTAAGAGGTCTCCTCGTAGTCATCGGTAACTGTGGCAATACCATCATATCTTTCGTTCGCCCATAAGCCAACACTGGGTTCCATGTTTGAGGCTACAAGCCTTGCATAAGGAAGGACATTGACAGGTGTTTCGGGATTTTCGGGCTCTGAGGAACTGCAACCGGGTGCGACAAGTAGAGCGGATGAGCAAAAAACCAGAACGACGGCTGAAGTTAGAAGTTCCTTACCCACTTTACTGGATTGTCAAAGTGCCCTGAAACAGGGTTGCCCCTTGCTCTTCGTTGTAAACAGCATAGTTGTAATCGCCAGACTTTATGCCTTCGAGCTTAGCCTCGATTGTAAATAGGCATTCGCAAAAACATGGGGTGTCACCGACCTTTTTCTCAATAATCTCCAAAGAACCCCAATAAGGTGCGAAACACACAGATGTTTGAAGGCAACAGTTCAGCACGACCTTTTCGTGGCGGAAGAGGATGTCGTGACCACGCACCTCCAGTCTGAGCTCACCTTTTTTGTCATTGCCATAGGGGTTACCTTCACACTGGCTACGGTATGTCTGGACGCACTTGAAGTCGTCTGGGCAGTCTTCGGGGCAGTTACAACTATGTTCGAAAGGACCACAAACCCCATCCCCGCATGGCAAGCAGACATAGCAAGGGCACTTAGGACAGGAACAGCCATCGTAGGTCAAGAGGCAGTCGCTTTTCGCCACGAGCCCCTCACAGCACTTGTCCTGCGAGTCGAAGCCTATGAATCCCTCGCCAACATCAAGGCATGTCTTGCAATCAACAGGGCAGTTGCACTTGTTTTCGCCAACCCCGCACACACCGTCACCACACTTCGTGCATATCGAGGTGCCAGCGCACAACTGGCATTTACCTTCTGCATCAGGGGCATCGCATGGCACTTTTATAAGCCCATCACAGCATTCTGGCGCACCTGGGACCACTGGCACATACCCACCTTCCTCGACGCATCCCTCTGAACATACCCATACACATACTCCCTTCTGGCACTGCCAGTCGCCCACGCACATCGGGTGTTCTAGCCCTTCACAGTCTAAGGGCTCTTTGCACTGGGCGCAGTAGTGTTGGACCATATCTTTTCCATTCTGCGGCCAGTAGAAATCGTCTGGGGGCAAATCCTTGCATCCATGCGGGCATTCGTAGGAACAGGAAAAGTTCGTAATCTCCTCTTCGCCATCGCAAAACCAGTGATGATGCCAGCTTGCCTCGATGTGTCCATCCACACATTCACCCTGAAACCCACACTGGAACTCCTCGACCTCGGCGCAGTTGGTCGAGAAGTTCGGTGGCAAGCATGGAACATCGGGGGCATCCAGCGACCCGTCCTGCTGACCATGTTGCTCACGCAAATCAGAGCCAGGGTCAAAGATGTCAATACATATATCCGGCTGGGGACCTTGACCTTGCTGGTTATCAACAGACTGGTCGGAGTATTCGTCCAGCACTCCATCATCTTGTGCCATCCCTTCTTTCTGGTCGCTCGAAGCGACATCCTTCACATCTTTCAAATCTCCAAGCGTGTCCCCGGCAGGCTTCGAGGAAGACCCGCACGCCACGACTACAGTAAAAAGGACACTTGCCAAAAAGCCAGTCCTGTTCATGGCGCTCCTCCGTTCAAGGAGTGGTAAAAAACCGTTCAATGAACAAGGAAACTCATTCGATTTTATGATAGCAAGAGCGTGGTGCATTTACAATCGGGTTTTGCGAATACTTGACATTCATCTTGATTCATCTGACCTAGAACCCAAAATACGAAAGTCACTTCATAGTCTTGCATATGTGTTCTTTTGATGAAAAAAGAGGAACTTTTTTGTGTTGGCAACGGACGAGTTCACAGTATAATATGGTCGTGCGTTGGATTGTGACCTTCACATTTTTCGTGTTGCATATCGAGGTTGCGGCTCTTGCTCAGTCGCCGCTCCTTAGGGGGACTGTGATAAATGAGTCAAGCGCCTGCTATGCACCGAAGCCTCTTGTCGTCCAGTTTTTGGGGCAGGTTTCTCCAAGGGTGCAACTTGGTGTTGGAGAATCGCAGACCGTTTCTCTATCTCGTGGCGCATACACGGTCGCTATTTACGACCATGAAGGCAATCTTCAAGAGACGCCACTTGTTATCATTGATGATGCTGACTTTTTCCTTCGTTTCGGCTGTCCAGCGATCAAGGTTGGTGGACGAGAGGACTCTAAAACAATAAAAGGGAGGCTTCGATTTGCAAATACGACGCCCGACTGCGGCGACCCAAAGAATGTAGTTTTTGTTATGGATGGTATTGCATACGCCACTGTTCAGGCAGGGGTTGTTATCGAGGCGACTGCGCCTCTTGATGCCTCGAAGCTCGAGGTGGTTGGCGTCCCAGATGGCAAAAGGCTTTTTGTCATGCCCCTTCGAGGACTGAAGGATGGAGACACTCTTTACTATGGTTGCACTGATCCAACCGCCCTGAATGGAAGTGGTGTCATGGTGATGTTCGAAAACAACACGGACAAATGCGAGGTCCCTAGGCATCTGACACTGTGGCTCGATTTTCGACCAAAGGTCGGTCTGAAACCCGGAGAAAAAAAGGTGTTTCCAGTCGAAAAAGGGCAGCATGATTTCAGAGTAACAGAAGGACTTGCTGGTGCGCAGGTTTTGAAAGGCACAAGAAATGTAGTCACGCCGTTCAAGGTTCATTATGGTTGTCAAAATCAAACTGAGAGTAAACAATGATAAAAAACTTTGTTCTGGACACGAATGTTCTGCTTCACGATCCCCGTGCGATTCTTGGCTTTGCAGACAACAATGTCTGCTTGCCCATCTATGTAATCGAAGAGATTGACCAGTTCAAGAAGGATTTGTCGGAACTTGGTCAGAACGCAAGGGAGGTGTCGAGGATCATAGATTCCTTCAGGGTCAAGGGGAATCTTAGGGAGGGGGTCATGTTGCCCGAAGGGGGAAAACTTAGGGTGCTGTTTGCATCTGGAAACCACATAAAAGAACTTGCGCCTTATCACAAAGACCTCTCGATAAGCCACCTGATGGACAGGTTGATCGTGGCAACTGCACTGGAACTGCAAAAGGCAGAGCCAGATGTCCCTGTGGTATTTGTGACCAAAGACACGAACCTTAGAATAAGGGCTGAAGTGCTAGGACTAAAGGCGGTTGACTACAATAAGCAGCGCAAGGACATATCCGAGCTCTACACGGGCACTGGGGAACTCTTACTTTCCCAAGAACAAGTAAGCGAACTTGCAAAGCCTCAGGGCTCGATACCTATACCTGATGGCGCGGAAGTGAACGAGAACCAGTATCTTGTGGTGCGAAGCGAAACGAACCCTTCGCAGTCCCTGCTCGCGAGGGTCCTGAAAAAGCAGGGAAGGATAGAACGGATCAAGGAACTGAAAGAGCCAGTTTGGGGGATTCGACCTAAAAACAAAGAACAGCATTTTGCGCTGGATGCGCTTTTGCGTGACGACATAAGCCTTGTGACCTTGATTGGAAAGGCTGGCACAGGGAAGACTTTGCTCGCAATAGCTGCTGGGTTGCAGAAGGTGGCAGAGGAACAGGTCTATACGAGGCTTTTGGTTTCTCGTCCTATATTTCCGCTCGGAAGGGACATCGGTTATCTGCCAGGCGACATAAGCGAAAAACTGAACCCGTGGATGCAACCGATCCACGACAATGTAGAGTTTTTGATGGGGCTTTCTAGACCTGACAGGCGAAGCGGTAGGTCTTACCAGGAGCTTATCGAGATGGGGTTGCTCGAGGTGGAGCCATTGACATACATCAGGGGGCGCTCCATCCCCAATCAGTTTATCATTGTGGACGAGGCTCAAAACCTTACCCCTCACGAAGTAAAAACCATAATCACCCGAGTCGGGCATGGGACGAAGATCGTGCTTACTGGTGACCCGTATCAGATTGATAATCCCTATCTTGATTCAGTAAACAATGGTCTTGTGCATACTGCTGAAAGGTTCAAGAACGAGCCTTGTGCTGCAACTGTGACCCTCATAAGGGGAGAAAGGTCTGGGCTTGCTGAGCTTGCAGCAAACTTGCTCTAGGGTGGGCGGGTTGAAATAGAATGTTGTATGTGGGCGAACTGGTATCCCTTGGTCTATTGTTACTGGGGGGTGGGGCATCGCTGGCTGTATCCCTGTGTTTGTTCGCTCTGCCACGAGGAGTCGGCGAAAAGACGATGCGGCGCATTCTAGGCGCCTGTTTTGCCTTGCTAGCGTGCTCATTCGTGTCGAGGGCATTTGGGGCTTTGTTGCCTTTAGAAACTGATTCAGGTATCAAAGACACCCTTTTCAGGGTCCACTATCTAGCCCTTGTTCTTGGAGCCCTGCATCTTAGTGCCACATCTCGAATGTATGCGCCTCTCGGCAGGTGGTTCGACCTTCCGTCTTTCCTTTTGTTTGCGCTGTTCGTTCCCTTCGCTTTTACCCCCGCCTTTGTTGTCATCGAGCCAGACAAAGACCCACTGATGATGTGGGATTTCTGGCTTGTCATTAGTTTGGGAGAGATGTCTGCTTCGTTTAGCATTGCAAGGCTTTGTCTTGCCATCAGGCAGTCCGCCTCTGGGTGGGTGGACCACAGCGCAGGGATGCTCACTCTTGCTATATGTCTTTTCCTTGCACTACCTATTCAAGCCTTCGTGGATGCTGGGATAGTCCATATTTCAAGCGCCAGTCTTCCGTCCGCGACCATCTCTATCGCCAGCGCACTCGCTGGAATATGGATTGTTTGGGTTTTTCCATATCGTGAAAACAAGATGGTTGCTATGCTCCATGCTGACCTCGAAAGGGTTACTGCAAGCGCACTGCGTGACCCCTTGACTGGGCTTTACAATCGAGCATATCTGTTCGAGGCCTTACATCAGGCTCAGGAAAGACTTCGACGGGACAAAGAGCCCTTCGCTATCATGATGGTTGACCTTGATAAGTTCAAAGAGATAAACGACAGGATGGGGCACATCTATGGTGATAAGGTTCTGCAAAGTTTAGCCAAGGTTCTGTTGAGATGTGCAAGACCTTACGATATCGTGGCTAGGTATGGGGGGGACGAGTTCATGCTGCTTCTGCAAGATGTGGACGAGAACGAGGCAAAACAGATCGCAGAAAGGATTAGGCGAGCACTCCAGGATGCGAAGCCTGTAGAGGCGGATAGAGTGACAACGGTTACTGCCACGATAGGCATTGCGCATGTAAAGACACCACCAGAATCTTTGAGCCATCTCATTGAAAGGGTTGACAACGCCATGTATGATGGAAAACGCCAGGGTAGGAACAGGATAATACTGGCGTGGGGAGGCAACAATGGATGTCGCAGAGGCGCTAGCGCTAAGAAAGACAGTTAGAAAGTTCGAAAAGGATGGGCTAATTCTAACAAGGGACCAGATCGAAGAGATGCTATCTCTGGCTACAATGGTCCCATCGGAATGCGGGCTAAAACCGTGGCGTTTTGTGGTTGTTCGGGATAGCGCAAGGAAGGAGGCGCTTTACGAGTGCTGTTATAGACTGGAGCTGGTGCGGGAAGCATCTGCAATCGTAATTGTGTGCGGTGACACCCTTGCCTTTCTGAACGCCCCAGAAGAAACCTTTGAAGGAGGTGGAGCAGATGCGACAAAACAAGATGGCTCCAAGGATTACCTCAAGATGCTGAAAAGGTTCAATAGTTCGAGCGAATATCAAAGGTTTATGCTGGCAGTCAGGTCACCCTCAGCCTGCGCCATGGCTTTGTTGCTCGTTGCTACTGAAAGAGGTGTTGGTTCTTGCCCGATCTTTTATTACGACGAGGCATGTTTGAGGAAGGAGTTTGGCATACCAGATCAGTGGGCGATAGTCATGCTTTGTGCTTTGGGCATGCCTGCCGCTGGCGCTGAAACTTTTGAGAAGCCAGATAAAAGCGATGTGAAGGCGTTTGTGTGGCACGAAGGTGTTGACCCCATGAGGTTTTGAGGCGCTCATTATGGAAAAAGTTCTTATCGCAATAGGTGGGAATTCGCTGATAAAAGACCAAAATAAGCAATCCTTCGAAGACCAGTATGAGGCTGCATTTGAAACTGCAAAAAAGGTGGCGGAGGTCATCGAGCGTGGCTACAAGGTCGTGATTACCCACGGAAACGGACCTCAGGTTGGCTTCAACCTGTTGCGCTCGGAGGTGTCGAGGCATGCAATCCATGAGATGCCTTTAGTTGGCTGTGTAGCCCAAACTCAAGGCGAAATCGGGTTCATAATTCAGCAGACACTGTTCAACGCACTTGTGGCAAAAGGGGTTCAAAGGTGTATTGCCACTGTGGTGACACAAGTCGAGGTGGACAAGGATGACCAGTCCTTCTTGAAGCCCTCGAAGCCAGTTGGCCTATTCTATTCACGGGAGGATGCAGAACGATGCATCCATGAAAGGGGCTGGACGATGATGGAGGACGCAAACAGGGGTTTCAGGCGCGTTGTCCCATCGCCTAAGCCCATCAAGGTCCTGGAGGTTGATGCTATCAGGACTCTTCTGGACGCTGGCGTCATTGTGATTGCGGCAGGTGGTGGTGGGATTCCTGTGGTGAGACAGGGCAATGGGATGTTGCATGGAATAGATGCAGTCATTGATAAGGATCTGGCATCAGCAAAACTAGCGCTCGCTCTTGGTGTTTCTGTGTTTGTTATTTCTACCGCAGTGCGTGGTGTGTATCTAAACTTTGGGAAGAAAAACCAAAAACTTTTGGAACGGACAAGTGTCGAAGAGCTAAAAAAGTTTAGGGCTGAAGGGCATTTTGCAGCCGGAAGTATGCTGCCGAAGATTGATGCAATAATAGAGTTTCTTGAATCAGGCGGGCAGAGGGCAGTGGTGACCAAGCCTGAAGATATACTCGATGCAGTTTTAGGCAAAGCAGGAACGCAGGTAACACCGTCATAAGTTCCATCGTCGTCCCCTTGACGATGTTTTCAGAAGAACCTGCACAGGCTTATTTTTGCTTGAGGGAAGTGTCTTCTTTTTGCTGATTTTTCCCTGTCAACAGCGGTTAGGGGAATGCGGCTCGCATCGCATCAGGCGTGAAAAACTCTAAATCTTTTCGTGTATCATGTGCTAAACTTGCGCTGACTTTCTTGGTGCACTCACATGGAGGAAAAGAAGAATCCACTCAGAGAGATTGTTCAGCCTTTTGTTGACCTTGTGCGTGCGCCTAGAGCGCTATGGGGCATAAATATCCCGTATTTTGTCGAGGGTTTTGTCTATTTCGGAATCTTGAACTATCTAGCCATCTACTTCAACGAATATGTGGGGCTTAGCGAGGGACACGCCTCTATCATGGTTGGTGTGCAGACATGGGGGATAACTCTTGCGATGTTCTTCCTTGGCGGGCTTTCGGATAGATGGGGAGTAAGAAAGGCACTGCTCGTTGCGTTTCTTGCAATGCTTTATGGCAGGGCAATCATTGCTGGGAGTGCAGTGACCTTGCCAGGCGAGGGTCTCTGGTCTCCTCTCCATTTGCTCACCATGCTTGGCATCCTGTTTGTCGTGCTGGGCTATGGGCTTTATCAGCCTGCATCCTATTCCGCAATCCGCCAGTTCATGACCCCCGAAACCGCTGGAATGGGGTATGCGATGCTTTATGCGCTTATGAATCTTGGCGGTTTTCTGCCTACATTTCTTGGTCCGCTTAGAAGGGCAATTGACATTCCTGGTCTCTTTGTCATGTTTGCGTGTGCTACTTGCCTTTCTTTACTTGCAACCTATTTCATACTTTCGCCAAAGGTAGTGCGTGAAGCGATCGAAAAGGCCAAGGCTTCGAGGGAAGATGAATCCGTGCGTGCGGAGGAAGATGAGACCGAAGATGCACCTAAGAAATCAGGTTCAAACAAGCCCAAAAACATACTGGAATGGCTAAAGAACCATCCACTTGCGGATGCGAAGTTTTCGTTCTTCATCTTTTCGCTTATCCCTGTGCAGACATTATTCGCCCATAACTGGCTTACCCTTCCCATGTATGTGGAGCGTGCCTACAAAGGGACTTTTATCGGGGACAACTTCGAGATAGCAGTGAACCTGAATCCTATTCTTATCTTCATCCTTGTGCCCATAATCGCAGCCCTTACACAGAAGCTCAAGGTTTACAACCTGATGGTGGTTGGCACATTTGTCATGGCGTCCTCTACATTCTTCGTGGCGCTCAAGGCACACCCTATTACGCTTTTCCTTTATCTTGTTTGCATGACCGTGGGCGAGGCGATATGGCAACCAAGGTTTCTTCAATATGCGGCAGAGATAGCGCCAAAGGGAAAGACAGGGGCATATATGGGGGTGGCTCAGTTTCCATGGTTTTTGACGAAGGTCATTACAAGTCTTTATGCGGGCTTTTTCCTCGAACACTACTGCCCGAAGGAAGGGGTGCTTGACACGGAAACGATGTGGCTTATCTACTTTTTTATCGCCATCTCGTCGCCTGTCATGCTCTTGCTTGCAAGGGGCTGGCTTCAGTCGGCGATAAAGGGGAGGACAGAGACTTAGAGCCTTTCTGGAAGAATATGATGACTCGGCCGGCTACTTCGTGGTCACCACATCAATCCTGACTATGGTCGCTTCTTCCTGTGCCTCCTTACATGACTCAAAGAAGAAGCGGACATTGGGAAGCGACTTTGAAGTTGCTACACACTCATCATGCCCCATCGTAGGAGGCACAGGATGGACGGCGATGTCAGGATAGGCTTCTTTGAGTGCCTTGAGTGTGGCTCCCACTGCAATGCCCTTGTCGGTTCTGGCAATCGCCCCAAGCACGGATATCATGCTTACCTTTACCCCCTTTTTTGCCTCCCTAAACGCCCTCGGTGCAAACGAGGCGCATTTCGGCTCAACTGCTTCTGACCTTGCTTTCCTTTGAAACGGACCTGATTTCATGAACACCCGAATCTGTCCGTCAAACAGTGACAGACCTTCCACAGGTATCCCATCTCCGATGTATCCGCAAAAATAGTGTTCTAAAAAATCCTTTTCCGAAAGGTTCGTTGGGAGATTCTTCGAGACACCGAACGAGCCCACCCCTTTTTCGGTTATGACATAGTTCGTGTAACGGGTGTCCTCCATACCTTCCTCCTTTGCCACAAGGGATGACACTAAAAACACCAGAAAAAGGTTGACAAAAAATGCTTTCATTCTACCGCTACATACCATAACCTTATCCGCTGACACGGATACCATGTGGGCGCATCGGAAAGTTTCTCGCCGTCAAATATATCCACATGACCAGACCCAGAATATCCAAATATCCTGTCGAACGCCACAATCCCTTTCTTATTACGAATAATCGGTCTAATCGTGTCTTCAAACGCCTTTTGAAAGTCATCACTGTCCTTATAGCGCCCTGTCTTTGGCAAGACAAGGTCAGGTGCCCTGAAGTTCTTAGTCAAGTAGATCCACATCTCTTCTGCTGACAGGATGTAATATTCCTTCGTCTTCTTGCTATACATCGGTTTTCGCCTTAGCCCAGCAGACCCGCATTTTTCTGGTGTTATCTTCAGCCCAAGCCTGTTTAGCATGATGCTGAGCCTTATCGCACATGTGTTCCAGCCTGCAGGAAAGCCAAGATTTTCAAGGATGTCGGCGGATGATGTGTTTTCATCGGGGTTATCCTGATAGTTGTGAGGATGCGCCTCCCACATCTTCTGGAAACCTTCTTTCCCTTGGGGCAACTTTTCTTTCCTATAGACGCCACTAGTTTTGGCTTTTCTCATGACCTCAGGCTTTCTTCCAGCCACCACCGCCTTCGCAGCAGCGTCCGCCTCGTGCTCGACCTCGCTTAGCCCCGCCCCCTCCGTGGTCTTAGTCGAAATCCCTTCATCTTGCTGAACCACATGCGCAACCTCATGAGCCACCGTCTCTTTAGGGGGTGTATGTTGCTCGAAAACAACTTGAGACCCAACCGCAAAAGCCTCTGCATTCAATGCCTCTGTCGCCTCTTTCGAAACATGAGCCTTCACATGCGACAAGTCGGTTCCAAAAGCCTGCTCCATCTCGTCTTTGTAAGGCAGTTTCGTCTCGACCCCAGCAATCCCCAAATCCTCTTCAATACTCGTCTTTGGCTTGAGCAAAGCCTTCTGCGCTTCATATCCCTGCACCGCCCTCGGTTTAGCAAGGATCCCTGACTTTCTTGATTCGCTCCTATGAACACCTGTTTGTCCCTTGTTTTCTTCCTTGACTGGATGCTCGAAATCCATGAATATCTCCTATCAAGCGTTTAGCATTATCATAAACCTTCCGCTCTTTTGTGTCAACCCATTCTTGTAGCGGTCACTTGAAAGCCCCAATAGAATAATGCCACTACCAAATCGTCGGGATTGAAGCGTCTTCGTATCGCCCCTGCCAGTTCGGATGGGCGATGTAGAACCCGCCATGTTCATCGTCTTGAACTGAGCTCAAATCAATGCTATATTTCAGTTAACAACGGCTTCAGGAGTGCAAGCCATGCTCGAGCCAAAGACAGACCCAAAGATAAAACTGCGTCGTTTTGCCATCTACTTGAATCAGAATGCCCGAAGGGTCTCGCAAGAGACAGTCAGTAGGATAGAAGAACTTTTGCCACCAGATGACATATATGTTGCGTCAACACCTGACGAAGCGATGGTCGTGGCGGGAAAGATATTCGATGTGGGTTACGAAACGGTCTTTGTCGGGGGGGGTGATGGCACGGTTTGCCTGCTTGTCGAAGCCCTATGGAAGGTTGCAAGAGAGCGTGGCAAAAATAAGATTCCAGTGCTGGGGGTGCTCTCGATGGGCACGGGAAATGCGATATCGAGGATGGTATCATCTGGAAATGCCATCGCAGACTTGCGCACTTACATAGCAAATCCATCTCAGGACACGATGGTCATGGACTTGGTTTCTTGCGAGGGGAGGCTTTTTGCCTTTGGTGGCGCAGGCATTGATGCAGAAATACTTCAGGATTACGCCTTCTTGAAAGCGAAGTTCAAGAATACATTCGTGGAACCTGCTTTTAGAAACGCCTTCGGATATGTCGCTTCGTTCTTACTTAGAACTGGCCCACGGCGCATAAAGGATTCGCTGAAGGGGGACGAACTTACAGTTCGGATGACAAGCCTGTCAGAAGAGGGCTTTTGTGTTGACGAAGATGGTAACAAGGGGCGCTTTTTTGGTATGGGTGATGTCATCTACGAGGGAAGATGCAAGACTGTGATAGTTGGGACAATCCCCATCATTGGCTATGGATTCAGGGCACTGCCTGCTGCGAGCAAACGAAAGGGTTTTTTTCAGGTCAGGGTTGCTAATATCTCGGTCCTGAAAGGGATCATAGGGCTTAGGGAGTTGTGGCTTGGCACATACAGGGGGCAAGGCATCATGGACTTTTATGCTCGCAAGATAAGGTGCGACTTTTCTAAAGAGGTTCCTTTGCAGGTGCAGGGCGAGGTATTAGGATACAGAAGGTCTGTAGTCTTCGAGATTATGGAAAATGCTTTGCCCCTGCTGAGGTTCATCTAGCACAACACCATCTCTCATAGAAGACAATAATAACAGGTGCGAAATCTGAAAGGTTTACACTAGCTCCGCACGCGAGAAAAAGAATGCGATCTCGAAGTCCGCAGTCTCTTTGCTATCCGAACCATGAACCGCATTCTTTTCTTTGTCAGTCCCGAACTTTGCTCTCACAGTGCCAATCGGGGCGTCTTTAGGGTCTGTTGGTCCCATAAGTTCCCGCCACTTAGCGATGGCAGAAGGTGCCTCAAGAACCATTGCCACGATGCGCCCAGACGACATAAAGTTGCAAAGACTATGGTAGAAGGGCTTGCCTGCGTGCACATAATAGAATGCCATCGCCTGCTCTTTCGTCAAATGCAGCATCTTCATCGCCACGATTTTGAAGCCCGCATTTTCGATCATGGCGATGATACCTCCTATGTTTCCAGCCGCAACAGCGTCTGGCTTTATCAAAGCGACTGTCCTTTCGCTTTCCATAATGACCTCATGCCTTCTTCAAAGCCTTTGCCATGGTGATCCCGATGTCCGCAGGTGTGGGAGCGACATCAATCCCGTGCGCCTTCAGACATTCTATCTTCTCTTTCGCAGTCCCTTTTCCTCCAGCGATTATGGCACCCGCATGTCCCATCCGCCTGCCAGGAGGCGCTGTCTGCCCAGCGATGAAAGCGACAACTGGCTTGGTCATGTTCTTCGAAATCCATTCAGCAGCCTTTTCTTCTTGTTGCCCCCCGATCTCCCCGATAAGGACAACGCCTTCTGTTTCTTCATCTGCCTGAAACGCCTCGAGGCACTCGATGAATCCAGTGCCTTGAATCGGATCGCCTCCAATACCAATGCATGTGCTTTGCCCAAGCCCGAGCTTGGTGAGCTGGTCAACCGCCTCGTAGGTCAAAGTGCCCGAGCGTGACACCACGCCCACATGCCCGGGCATGTGGATATGACCAGGCATGATCCCTATCTTCGCCTTTCCTGGCGATATGATGCCAGGGCAGTTGGGTCCAATAAGCCGAACATTTTCCCTGTCAGCAATGGGCTTCACAGCGAGCATGTCCAGAACAGGCACACCTTCAGTGATGCAAACGATTAGTTTTATCCCTGCGTCTATCGCCTCGAGCATCGCATCCTTGCAAAATGGCGCTGGAACGAATATCGCAGTCGCATTAGCCCCAGTTGCTTTTACCGCCTCACGAACCCCATTGAACACAGGGATGCCATCAAACTTTGTGCCCCCTTTCCCAGGCGTCACACCAGCAACCACCTTGGTTCCGTATTGCACCATCTGTCTTGTATGGAAAGACCCAGCAGACCCAGTGATCCCTTGAACCAGAACCCTTGCTGTTTCATCCAAAAAGATCGCCATGTTGCACCTCCTTTCAAGCCCTTAGTTCGCCCCTTGCTGCCATCACCACCTTTTGGGCGGCTTCCTTCATAGTCTCGGCGGGGATGATTGAAAGCCCAGACTCAGCAAGTATCTTGCGCCCGAGCTCGACATTTGTCCCCTGCAACCTAACAACCAAGGGCACATCAAGTTTCACATTCTTTGCCGCCTCGACGATGCCGTCCGCAATGATGTCGCACTTCATTATCCCGCCGAAGATGTTGACAAGGATCGCCTTTGGCTTGTCCGCAAGTATGATTTCGAATGCAGCACGCACCTTTTCCCTATCCGCAGACCCTCCGACATCAAGGAAGTTCGCAGGCTCGCCACCAAAGAACTTTATTATGTCCATCGTAGCCATGGCAAGACCAGCACCATTGACCAGATTGCCAATGTCACCGTCCAGTTTTATGTAGTTCAGATCGTATTGAGACGCTCGCACCTCGAGCGGTTCTTCCTCGTCAAAGTCCCTAAGTTCCACCACATCTTTGTGCCTGTAAAGGGCGTTGTCATCGAAGTTCATCTTCGCATCGAGCGCCAGGAACCCCCCATCCTTCGTTACTACAAGCGGGTTTATTTCGACCAGTGACGCATCCTTTTCGACAAAAGCCCTGTAAACCCCAGTAATGAAGCGGTGCGCCTTCTGCGCTACCTCCCCTTCCAGTCCAAGTCCATAGCAGATGTTCCTAATATGGAAAGGCTGGATGCCAACCGAAAAGTCAATATATTCCTTGAGGATTTTTTCGGGGGTTCTTGCTGCAACCTCCTCTATCTCCATGCCCCCTTCCGAAGAAGCCATCAAAACTATCTTCCTCGTTTCTCGGTCAAGGACCAAGCCTAGATAAAGCTCCCTTGCGATGTCGAGCCCCTGCTCCACATAGATTTTGCGCACGATTTTGCCCTGTGGCCCTGTTTGAGGGGTAACGAGCTTGCTTCCAAGCATCGCTTGCGCCTTCGCAAAAACCTCGTCCAGAGAGCGACAGACCTTGATTCCTCCGCCTTTTCCACGACCGCCAGCATGCACCTGAGCCTTCACAACCCACACAGACCCGCCAATCCTTTGCGCAGCCGCCCTTGCATCCTGCGGGGTTGTGGCAAGTTCCCCTTTTGGGATATCCACCCCGAACGAGGCTAGAATCGCCTTTGCTTGATATTCATGTATCTTCATACAAAGAGCCTCCACAAAAAGACGGGCTTGTTATTACACCTTGAGAGGTTTTTTTTCCAGTGAAAAAACGCCCTGGTGTTGCTTTATTTTAGGCTTTCTTCATTTTGCGCGCTTGACAGGCTCAATAAGCGCTTGGTTCTGCCCTACCCTGCCCTAGTTGCCTTCTTTTTGCTCCAACTTTGTGCCATAGAACCTCGCGAGATTCTGATAGTCAGGCTGACCAAGCGCCATTGCCTTTTCGAAATGCGTCTTCCCCTTTTCTCTGTCGGAAAGAAGGTATAGCACAGCCAAAGCATAGTGAACTTCCTTGTAGTCATTGCGCAAGGAAAGCGCCTTTTCATAAAGCGCTCTCGCACCATCCGCGTTGAAATTCTCTGACAATGTTATAAACGCGAGCACCCTGTAAGCCTCTGCAAGGTTTGGCTCCCTTTTCAAAACACCTTCCATCAGTTTTTTTGCCTCCTCGTAGTCGCGCCCTTCTATAGTGAAGGTCAGGCGAAAACCCCTCTCGAAATCCTGCGCGACATCTTTCTCGACATTGCCCATCGAGGCAAGGGCATCCTTCAGTTCCTCAAGACTTCCAAGCCCCTTAAGCCTCAAAGGAAGTGCCACGCCTTCCCCCTCGACCTCTGATGGTGGCAGTTCGTGAGGGGACAGAAACTCACCCTGCATCCCCCGATGGACCTCATCATCAGGCATCTTTGCGACCTGACCTGGCATTGGACTTTTCTTTACAGGGGCTTTGCTTTGCTGACCTAAAAGCGGTTGCACACCTGCCTGCGAATCAACCTTCCTAAGCGGCGGTGGCTCCTCGCCTTTTTCCTTCGAGCACGCAACAGCCAGGATAGCGAAAAAGACCAACATCTTCACCATAAGAACCTCGACAAAGCGATTGATAATACAGTCTTAGACCCTGAATGGCAACTAAAACGAAAAGAACCCTAAACACTGTGCCGTTTTTCCTGGCGCCTGAATACGAAGCACCTTGAAGAGGTGGTATTGACAGGGGGACGAATGTTCGGCATACTTCTGCTCTGGGTGCGATTAGCCACAGGCATTCTGCACCAATATATTATGGCGACTGGTGCCCGAGCGGCTTGTTGGGTGTCGAAAGGAATCTGGTCGCATGGTTATATCAAACAGTAGCAAGATGGCAGTGCACGACCATAGATTGTTGCGAGGAGGCATGTCGAGATGACAGTGGTTTTTTGGGTCACAACAGCACTGCTTTTTTACACTTATCTTGCCTATCATCTGATCCTTGTGGTCGCTGTCCGCCTGAAGGAGGTGTTTGGCAAAAATCCAGACACCTCACAAAAAGACTTCGGGGAACCAGATACGCCGCTTGTCTCTATAATCATCGCCGCTTATCAGGAAGAGAAGACGATTCAAAGACGAATAGAGAACCTCCTGTCCCTTGACTACCCGAAAGACAAACTGGAAATCATCGTGGCATCGGACGGGTCAACAGACAGGACGGTCGAGATTGCCCGTCAGTTCGAGAACGAAGGAATAAAGGTGCTGGATTTCAAGGAAAACAGAGGAAGGGCGGCGGTGCATAACAGTGCGGCGAAGATTGCAAAAGGAGAGATCTTCATCTTCACAGACGCTGAGACAGAGTTTCAAAATGATTTTCTAAAAGCGATAGTCAGAATGTTCAAAAACCCCAAACTTGGTGTAGGGGCAGGTGAACTGGTCATAAAAGCGCGAAATACTCCCATCGGGGAAACAGGCGTTTTTTATTCGGGCATAGAAAGAAAGCAAAGATACTACGAGTATAGGCTCGGGATATTGCCGTTTGCCTCTGGCGCTTGTTTTTGTATCAGGAAAGAACTCTGGGAGGACATACCTGCTCACTCTGATATTGACAATGTCTTGCCTCTCAGGGTTATCGAGAAGGACTTTTCAGTGTTCTATTGCAAAGATGCCGTGGCGTTTGATTATGCTGTATCTGAAAGAAGGCAGTTCTTCAGAGCCCGCTATCGCACAGCACTAAGAAGCATGACCGATATTCTGTCTGAAGTTCCGAGACTGGCAAAAAAGCGGAAGTTCGGCGTGCTTTTTGCGCTTTTCTCTCACAGGCTATTGCGATGGTGGGGCTCTTTGCTTCTTCCTGTCATCTTCTTTTCTAACCTCTCCTTACTTGACAAAGGCTTCCTCTATTGGGGGATTTTCGCCTGTCAACTGGGATTGAACGGTTTGGCTCTCGTCGGATACCTTCAGGACAGGTTTGGTTTTCCAAGGATTTTTTCACGGATACCTGGTGCTTCCTACAGCTTCCTTTTGAGCAACATCGCTTTTGTTTGGGCTGTTATAAACTATCTGCTGGGGAAAAAGATCACTGCTTACAGGAGATGATTTGCCATGACAGAAGGCTTTTGCGCTCGTGAAGGGTTGTCTGCAACTTCGTCTCAATACCTTGGTGATCAAGAAAATGTCTATTTCTTTTGGAAAGGTCGCGTAGCCCTGTTCGCAATCCTCAAGGCAATGGGAGTGGGAGAAGGCGACAAAGTCATCATGCCAGGCTACACATGCATAGTGGTTCCTAACTCGGTTGTCTATCTGGGTGCAAAACCTATCTATGTTGACATTGACACAAGCACATACAATCTTGACCCTCTTGCGCTCGAACAAATGCTGGATCTCGAGTCTCGAAGCGGTCGCCCCCCAAAGGCGCTTGTAGTGCAACATACCTATGGCATCCCCGCTGACATGGATAGAATATGCGCAATAGCCAAGAAATATGGCTTGTTCGTTGTGGAAGATTGCTGTCACGCAATCGGGTCACGGTATAAAGAAAAAGATGTTGGAACCTTCGGCGATGCAGCGTTCTTTTCGTCGCAGTGGTCAAAGCCCATAACAACTGGATTCGGTGGATGGGCTCTTCTGAACAATAGCGCTCTGATAGAAAGAATGAATCAGGTCTATCAAGAGATGCTAGAACCTCGAACAAGGGAAACCCTTGTGCTTGCGCTTCAGTATCTTTTGTATTCAATCACCTTCACACCAAGGTTGTTCTGGCTTTTGATGGGCGCTTATAGAAAGTTGTCTGCGTCAGGCATCATGGTGGGTTCTGCAGATAGTTGTGAGCTCCAATCCCAAAAACCGCCTGAGTTCGAGAAAAGGATGTCGAAATGGCAAAGAATGGTTCTTGAAAGAAAGATGAAAAAGATCGGCAAGGTAATCGAGCACAGAAAATGGGTTGTGTCCCTGTATGAAAGGTATTTGCCAGAAATAGGGATCGGAACAGTCAAAAAGCAAGACTACCTGGACCCCGTTTTCCTGCGGTATCCAATCCTGACAAAAGACAAGACGGTATTTCTGGAGCGGGCAAGGGCAAAAAGGGTCGAGATTGGTGACTGGTTCGTCTCGCCAGTCCATCCGAACCTGAGTGGCTGGGAAAGGGTCGGTTATCGAAAGGGCATGTGCCCAAAATCCGAAGCGATTTGCAATCATGTTGTAAATCTACCAACCCATCCAAAGGTCACGCATGAAGAAATCCAAAGGATGTTCCGCTTCCTGTCCGACATCGGTAAATCTGGATACCTTGTAAAGCCTGATTGACAAAGACTCCTCCACTCTTTGGCTAGCCACAGCAAACAAAAGATTGTTTTCCTTATATAATGGACTTTTTGCCTTGCTGGTTTTTTTTGTTACCTTGACTAAAATATCTGTAACTTCCCTTTTGCTGGAGGCGCAGATGCGAGAGTTTCCAGAGGCGAACCGTTTTTCATTTCCACACATAGTCGTAACAGAAAGTCTTGCAGGGTCAGCGCAGGACAAGTGGGCAGAGCAAAGTTTGCTTATATATGCAGGTCACCTTCTGGCAAGGTTTGTGCTAATGCTGAAAAAAGGCGCCAATGGGGTAATGCCAGCGCAGATTGGCGCTATCAAGGATGCGGTTTTTTGTGAAGACACCGAGGCAGGTGATGACGAGCAAGGCAATGCATTCTTCAGCGACCTGGGCGATATAAGACGCGGACTCGAGACGCTGGAATCCTGTGGGGCACTTTTTCTGGAGCAGTTCAAGCAGACGGGTTTGTCCGCTCAAACGCTTATCCGCGAAACACTGGAAGGGCTTCGACAGATAGGAAAAGGACTAAGGTTCACAAGGGTGTTGTGTGCCCACCCCGAATACCCCGAGAGGGTGTGGGATTGGACTGCAAGAGGAGAACCTCTGGTTCTTTATGAAAACTTTCAGTGCGACGCTCCAGCAACGGTTTTTGTAACGGGCGCTGACGAGCATCGGTTTTTCAGGACATTCCCGTATTTTTGCACTAAAGACCTCCCTCTGAAGCCCCTTGTGCCTTTTCCAACTATTAGCGGGGGGGCACTACTTGAAAGTCCAAAAGGCTCGGTCTTCGATAAAAAAGGGCAAAGACACCCCCTTAGCATGTCTTTGTCGGGTGCTTCAGCCCTTGCAAGGTTGCTTTCGTTTTACGGGGCAACTTCAGATGAGGTCATCGCAATTGCCAAAGAGACGAAGATCTATGGGCTAGGGGTCGAAGCCCTGCTCATGAGGCTACGAGAAAGGGTGTCTTTGGAAGACATCGAGAAGATTATGGATTTCCTTGATGAATGCGGTCAGCACGAAGAGGTTCGTGCCCTTACGCCTGTGTTTCAACAGTTTCTGGAAAAAGAAGAGCAAAGATTCAGGGAAAACTTCGATTATGTTGGACTTGCAGAAGTCCTTGTTCTTAGGCAGAGGACAGAAACTGGAAACGCAAGGGTCGTAACACTGCAAAAGGCGGCGAATGTGTTCAGGGAAAGGCTTGGCGACAACGAGGGCGCTTACACCTGTCTTCTTGCTGCACTGGACGCTATGCCTGCCTACGATGAAGTTCTGGTGGATGACATTGTTGAGTTAGCAAAAGAGATGGGAAAAGAAGACGAGGTTGTTGACAGGCTTTTGAGGATCGCCGAGACAACAAAGGATGCGGAAGTGGCTGTGCGTGCGGGGGCAATCGCCAAAGGAGACAAGGCGAAGTTTGCATGGCGTTTGGCGGTGCGAGCGGAAAACGCGTCACTATCGGTGCTTGACGAGGCACTTGCTTTCGCAAAGGAGTCTCAAGATATCGAGTTGATGAAGGAGGTGTGTGGCAAGGTCCGCTCGTCCACTAGCGACAAAGATCGAAAGATAAATGCCACTTTGACCCTTGCGGCAATCGTGTCAGGCGAGGACCCGCTTGGCGCAGCAAGACTGCTCGAAGAAGTGCTTCAGGTCGCGCCAGACAATATGGACGCACTCCAGCCACTTCTTGAGATCTATTTGAAGGCGGGGAAGCCCGAAGAAGCCAGAAGGGTGCTCGAGTGGGTGCTAAAAAGCACGCTCGTGCCAGATGTTCGTGCGTTTTGCTTGAAAAAACTGGTGTCGTTATTGCTTGATGTCTTCAAGGAACCTGAAAACGCTATCACCTATCTCGAAGAATATGTGGCACTTTTCCCTGACGATACGGCTGCTCTGGAACTTCTGGAAGGTTTGTTCGAGCAGAGGCAACTCTGGCAAAAATATTTGATGTTGCTTGCCAGAAGGGCACAAAAAGATAAAGAGAATGCAGTTCATTATTACCTTGCTATGGCGGACTGTGCAAAGACAAGGCTAGGTGACGAAGATATGTTTGCTGGCTTCCTTGCGCGTGCCCTTGACATAGATCCAAGCGACCATGTGGTTCGCCTTAAGATGATGGATGTTCTAGAGAAGAGGGGATTCTTTGCCGATGTGGTTCGGCTTCTTGAAGATGAAGTTCAACAAGCAGAAGGGGATGTGGTGTGCGACCTGTATCAAAAAATAGCAGAGGTCTATCACAAACGGCTTGGAAGGAGGGACAAGGCGAAAGAGGCATTGGGCAAGGCGCTTTCTGTTGCAGGCTCTGCAAATGTGGTCGAGGTCGCATCTAGGCTTGCGGGCTTGCTCGAAGAAGACGGAGAGATTGAAGAGGCAAAGAAGGTCTGGGAAAAGGCGCTGTCCTACCCGATCGAGGATGAGAAAAAGGTCTTTGTCTTGAGAAACCTTGCAAGGATCGCAGGGGACATAATCGCTGCAAAAAGGCAGTATCTTGAAGCTGTCTTGTCTGTGAATCCGCTCGAAAAGGATTCTGCCCTGGAACTTGCGAAACTTTACAACAACGCCTCGGAGTTCGAAAAGGTCATGGCACTTCTAGACCCGCTTGTGGAAAGACTGAAGGATGATAAGCAGTTTGTTGTCGAGGCGCTAGAACTATGTGCAAGGGCAGCATCAGCCCTGAAGATGAATGATGTTGCACTCAATCGCTTGAAGGCGTTAGCGGAACTAAGACCAGAAGAGACTAAGTTTGAGATCCTGATTGCAAAGGAACTGCAAGAGACAGCGAACCACGAGGAGGCGCTTTCAAAATGCGAGGAACTACTGAAGAAGGAACTGCCACCACAAGAAAAAGTCGAGGTGTTGCGGTTAGCCTACGAATCGTGTGTAGCGACACAAAAGGATGCGAGGGCGCTCGCATACAAGGAGGCACTTGTTCAGTTGGAAGGGAAAAGGGACTTCAACACGGTCATGGAACTGGTTAGCCTATCTGAAAAGGCTCAAGACAAGGGAAGGTTGGTGCGATACCTGATAGAGGCGCTTGGTCTGGCGCCTGACGCCCAGTCCCGCTTTGCCCTAAAGATGAGGCTTGGCGAGTTGCACAGTGAAAGTGGGGAACATCATGGCGCCCTTCGGTGGTTCATGGAAGCATCGAAAGAATCCGGGGCTTCGAAGGTAGCCTTATTCAACGCGCTTCGGGAGGCGGAAGAGATGCAGGATTTAGAAACAAGGGCACAGGTGCTTAGGCAACTGATTGAAGTCGAGATGGATGTTCAGAAGAGGGCAAGGCTCAAGTATCCACTTGCCCTGTTCGAAATGAAGAAGGGCGCAAAAGCCAAAGCAAAGGATTTGTTGTGGTCCGCGATCAAGGACGACCCAAACTTCGACGAAGCGAGGAAGGCGCTGGAAAACATTCTCATTGCAGATTATGACAGCGAAGGACTGAGGGAGTTATACGAGACCTTGCTAAGGCAGGCACGGGCAAGCGGGGACAAAGAACGAGTGATAGCGCTTTTGGAAAAGTTACTGGACATCTATGACAAGGCGCTGAAGAACCCAGAGCAGGCGATGAGTATCATAAGCCAAATTCTGGAGATCAAGGGCGACGACAAAGAGATGCTCGAACGGCTCGCTAGAGTTGCAAGCGAAACTCTTGGAAATGAAAAGGTAGTGCTTGAGGCTCACAGGCGTGTGCTTGCGATTGACCCGACACATGTAGATTCTTACAAGGCGATAAAAAACATCTTTAGTGCTCTGAAGGACGAGGAAGGTCTTTGGTGCGCCTCTGGGACTTTGCTTGCGCTAGGTCTAGGTGGCGAAGAAGAAAAGGCTATTTACGAGAAGGGAAGAGAACCCGCTCTTAGGCTTAAGCGGGACTCCCTGCCAAAGGCAGATTTCGACAGACTCATTCGTCACAAGGATGCGAATGTCGAGGTGGCAGCAGTATTTCATATTCTTTATCAGGCACTGCTAAGGTTATTGTCGTGGAAGAAACCGAGCGACCTCGGCTTGGGTGAACAGGATGTGATTGTGCCTCGAGGGAAAAACTTGTTCGAAAATATGGCGCTTGCAGTGTCGAAGATTCTGGGTGTTCCCCTCCCCAAACTTTATAGGGCAAAGGGGCGTCTGGGGGTTGCAAAACTGGCATTCAACCCGCCAGCATTGGCGATCGGAGACGACTGCGTCGAGACATGGCGTGGCAAAGAGATCAGGTTTGCCATGGGGAGGGCTCTGGTCTCCTTCATGCCAGGCTTCGAAATGGCTGGCATCGTGGCGGATGCAGCGACCTTGAAGCCGTTCTTTTTAGCCGCCATCAAGGTAGTCATGCCCGATTTTGCTGTGCCTCAAGATGTAGCGGGGGTTTTGGAACTTGCTGGTGAGCTCGGGGAGCTGCTTGACGAAGAAAGCAAGAAACAGTTGAAGAACAGCATTGATGCATTCAGGCAGTCCAGGCGTCCTATTGATATTGTGGCTTTTCTGGAGGGCATAGACAAGACCGCGAGTAGAGCTGGGTTCTTCCTATGTAACGACATCCTTGTCGCTGGTCAGGTGCTGAAGGACGACCAGCTCTTCTTCAGTGACCTCGAATATGGCGACAAACTGTTGGACCTGTGTGCATACAGCGTTTCCGAGCGATATTTTGAACTAAGAAAGCTCATGCTCAAAGGGAAGCAATAGTAACGCAGACCCGCTTGCCATCTACTCTCTTGCCTCGCGCACTATGCCAGGATATTGCCTTGAGGCTAAACCCTACCTCCTAGCACTGGCTATAATTTCAATCATCTCCCTTACCGCCCTCTCGAAGCCAACGAAAACTGCTCTACTTACGATGGAATGTCCGATGTTGAGCTCCTCAATCTCTCGGATTTCACATATCGCTCGCACATTATGATAGTCAAGACCGTGCCCAGCTGCGACCTGCAAATCAATTCTTTTTGCAAGATTTGCTGCCCTTGCTATACGCTCGATCTCCCTTGTCCGCCTTTCACCTTGCGCCTCAGAATAAGTCCCAGTGTGCAGTTCAACCTGGTCAGCGCCAATCTCTTTCGAAGCCTTTACTGCCTCCTCCACAGGGTCAATAAAAAGGCTTACTTTGATCCCTGCCTTATGCAATGTTTCAACTGTGCTTCGAAGCACATCTATTTGTGAAACAACATCCAAGCCCCTTTCTGTGGTCCGCTCCTGTCGCCTTTCAGGGACGAGTGTTGCCATATCTGGCTTGATTCTGCACGCAATCCCAATGATTTCATCAGAAGCAGCCATCTCTAGATTCAGCGATGTTGAAACGGTCTGCCTCAATATCTCTAAATCTCTTTCTTGAATGTGCCTGCGATCCTCCCTCAAGTGACAGGTTATCTGGTCAGCACCTGCAAGTTCAGCTAAATAGGCAGCAAAGACAGGGTCAGGATATGAAGTCCCTCTTGCCTGCCTAAGTGTTGCAACATGGTCTATGTTCACTCCAAGTCGTATCCTCATAATCTCACCTCCGCAAAGGACGGCATAATATTACTCCAAATGCACGAATCGCATAAGAGTTTGTTCGACAAGTCCTGTTATCCATTTTCTTGTATCGCCTCTTCGATCGCAGCAATAAGCATCTTTCTCGGAGGCACTCCACCTGCCCCCTCGCCTCCCCCATAAACCCTACACGCATAAACAGGAGGGTCATTCCTTCTTTCTTTCTCTATGTCCTTCCCGTTCACCCTGATAGTGGGAGAGCCCAAAAAACCAAATCGTTCTGCGTCCTCGGGAGACTGGATGGCTATCTTTGTGACTTTGGCAGCCACACCGCACTCTTCCAAAACGCTTTGAAGCAATGCCCAGGCAGGTTCAGCATTAGGGCATCCATCAAAATACAAAAACTCGACCTCGATCACACTATTATTGGCTTTCATGCATCTTACTCCCCAAGGATTCCATCCTTTTCCATAGCACATAACATCTCGTGCGCAAGCCTTTTTAGCTCCATTTCATCTTCACCCTCAAGCATCACCCTGATAGCACAAGAGGTCCCTGAGTACCTGACATTGATCCTACCCTTGCCACGCAGAGCCTCCTCGCTCGCCCGCATAGCAACAGACAGGTTTCTTAGGTTGTCAAGAGGAACCTTCTTCACAACCTTCTTGCTAACCAGAATCTGTGGATACCTTTCGAATGCTTTGCCAAGTTCGGACAAAGGTTTCTGAGTCCTTGCCATAACCTCAAGCACCTTCAAGCATGAAAGAATGCCATCGCCTGTTGTGCTGTCGTCAAGGAAAACGATATGCCCAGACTGCTCACCACCGACATTCATTCCCATCTGTTTCATCGCCTCTACCACATATCGGTCTCCGACATCCGTCCTCACCAGTCGCAGTCCAAGAGAGCCCAAAAACTTTTCCAGCCCAAAGTTCGTCATTACGGTGCCAACAACCCCGCCGCCTTTTAGGACCCCCCTGTTCAGCATGTATTCAGCGCATATTGCAAGAATTTCGTCTCCATCTACGATCCGCCCCTTCTCGTCGGCAAGTATCGCCCTGTCTCCATCGCCATCCAAAGCAAGCCCAATCTGCGCTCCCTCCTCGACAACCCTTTTTGCCATCGCCTCTGGGTAAAGTGCACCGCACTGCTCGTTTATGTTCGTCCCGTTCGGTTCGACCCCCATCTTTATGACCTTTGCACCAAGTTCCTCGAAAACCATAGGGGCTACCCTATAAGCCGCCCCATGCGCACAATCCACAACAATCTTCAGCCAGTCCAGACTCAGGTCTCTTGGAAAAAGCGACTTGAGCGCTACACAATACCTGCCCACTGCATCTTCTATCCTTTCAGCCCTCCCTATTTCTGCCCCCTTCGCCCTTGGTGCCAAACTCCCTGGGTTTTCCACAAGGCGCTCCATGATGCTTTCGACCTCATCAGGAAGTTTGAAGCCGTCCCCCCCAAAGAACTTTATCCCGTTATCTTCGTAAGGGTTATGGGACGCAGAAATCACAGCCCCTGCTTCTGCTCTCATGCTCGATGTCATGTAAGCAATCCCTGGCGTCGGAAGCGTGCCTGCTAGCAGGACACGTCCCCCCACCGAGCATATCCCTGCTGCAAGCGCGGTCTCGAACATGTATCCCGAGACCCTCGTGTCCTTGCCCACTACAACCCTAACCCTGTCCTTCCCCCCTCTGAATACCGTCACTAGTGCCTGTCCAAGAGCAACAGCGACCTCCGCTATCATCGGATATTCGTTCGCCACCCCTCTTATTCCATCCGTTCCAAAGAGTTTCCTCTGCATCGTTCCATCCCTCCCACTATTCAGCCTTTGAAACATGCAAATTAACAACAGACGGTGAAAGTCTGCATTCCACGCCTTCAGGTCTTTCACAGACTACGCTCATCTTTGCAGACCTCCCTGCAGATATATCATTCGCGTCAACCTCCAGCACAGCCCTAACAGAAGCCATGCCTTTTTCGATTTTCAAAAGGATGGGCTTTGGACCGCTCAAACTCGCCTTCACTTGACCAGGCTCGACCTTACAAGCAAACCCCTCAGGACAGCCAGACACCACAATCTCTACATTTTCAAGCACCGTCTTGCCGACCAATGGAACGATCGGAACAGTAACCACAACTTCCTCCTTCTCGAGATAGATATAGCGATTGGCAGGTTTCTGCACCTTCGTTTCGACATGCGCCTCACGCTCGAGCGAAGACAAGTCCACAGGATATGTGAGGATTTTGTTTATATCTTTGACTGCAGAGCGTGGCCCAAAGACCTTGAGTTCCTTTGGCTCGACTTTCACCTTCTCCTGCAATAAGGCGTATCCCTCCTGCACTTCCCCGATCAAGTTTGCCTGAACAGGAACCTTTTTTTCCAGTTTTGGCTCGAGACGAACAACAAACTCCGACGGATAGATAGACTGGATCGAAACACCCTTAATCCCCAAGATCTCCTCGACCTGTTTGCGGTCGAAGAAATATACCGTCTGGTCCTGAAATCCTCTCAAGTCAACAAGATACGGCTCGAGTTTCTTTTCCAGAATCCTAACAAGCCTTGACCATCTATCCCTGAGGCGCACCTTCAAGACCTTTGGGACTTCGCCTACGAAAACCTCGTTATCAAGAATATTGGACACAACAACGGGGATCTCGACCTCGACTTCCTGTCCCTTGTCTTGACGAACGACAAAAAACAGGACTAGTGTCACCGCTATAGAAAGAAGTTTCAAACGGTAGTTTTCCACGAATAGACGGTGCCACCAGGCCGCCTTCTGTCTTTGACTTTGGAACGCCCTCGTGGGCGTCCTCGGTTGCCCATCAGTGCTATTGTTCACCTCGCTCATCCTTAGCGCCTTGTACAGACTGAACGCTAAATAGTCTAGAGAGCTCTGCTTTCAGCCTTGGTCCATCGAACCCCCTTTTCAACTCGCCCCCAAAAGCCACCGAGATCACACGGGTCTCCTCCGAAACAACGACAACTACCGCATCTGTCGCCTCAGTAAGACCGATCGCAGCCCTATGCCGCGTGCCCAACTGCTTATCAATATTGGGATTCTCGGTCAAAGGCAAAAAACAACCCGCATGGCTTATCCTGCCCTGTCTGATCACAACCGCCCCATCGTGCAGTGGGTTTTCGTAAGAGGGCAAGAAAATGGCAAAAAGATTTTGTGCTGTGACCTTTGCATCCACCTCGACCGCATCCTCGCAATACGGTCTTAGATCCGCCTCCCGTTCGAGCACGATCAAAGCCCCGAGACCTCGAGCCGACAGTCTGCAAGCCGCATTCGCCACCTCATCTAACAAAGATTGCGCCTGCTTTTGTCCAACCCCCAGCATGAATGGATTGCGTCCCATTTCTGACAGAGCACGCCTGATGTCGGGCTGAAACAACACAATCAGTACCAAAATAAAATAAGACACGAACTTGTCCAGTATCCAGTTGACCATGGTCAGGTTCAGCATCTCCTCTCTGGACACAAAGAAAAGAACAAGGACAATGACGATACCAACAACCATCTGCACTGCCCTCGTGCCTTTTATCAGCAACAACATTCTGTAAACCAGGAAGTAAACCAAGGCGAGGTCAACGATGGTCGTGGCGATTTCCTTCCACGAAAGCCCAGACAATATTTCGCTTATCAAGTCCATCTATATTTCATCGCCCGCGAACCTGATGGCGTGCGCCATACGCACAACATCCACCATCTGAGGCACATCGTGCACCCGGATGACCCTTGCACCCTTCAAAACCGCGACTGCGACCGCGGCGGCAGTTCCAAAAAGGCGGTCTTCAGGTCTTTCTTTGTTCAAGACCACTCCTATGAAAGATTTGCGGGACGGTCCTACAACCACAGGAAAACCGAGACTGCAAAACGCTTCCAGGTTTTTCAATATTTCTAAACACTGTTTGTATGTTTTCGCAAAGCCTAAGCCAGGGTCAATCAATATGTTTTCTTTAGGAACGCCAGCACTGATTGCCCTATCCACCCTTTCCATGAGTTCACGCTTTATGTCTTCAATAAGGTTTTCGTACTTCACCTTACTCTGCATGTCCTGAGGCGTCCCCCTCATGTGCATGGCGACTGCAAGGGGCTTATAATCAACTAGCACCTGAATCATCCCCTCGTCAAAGGTGAAACCAGAAACATCATTCACCATTATCGCGCCCGCCTCGATGGCGGCCTTCGCTACCAAAGATTTCCTTGTATCAACGGAAATAGGCATCTGGGTTTCCTGCGCGAGCCTTTCGATCACAGGAATAACCCTTCTCAACTCCTCCTCGACATCAACGGGCTTCGCACAGGGTCTTGTAGATTCCCCCCCCACATCCACGATTTGAGCCCCATCTTCGAACATTCTAAGCGCATGTTCAACCGCCTTCTCTGTATCAAAGAACTTACCGCCGTCAGAAAAAGAGTCGGGCGTCACATTAAGGACGCCCATGACAACAGGGGGAAGCCTCTTGTCCCAAAAAGCCTTTATTAAGTTCTTCCGCTTCTCGTTTGCGTCCAACATAAGCGGATTATACCATCGAAGTCCTCCACGAGGCAAGTGTCTTTGCGAAAGTTCCGAAAATGCCTGCTGTTTCAGGCTTCTTCAGCGCGTAATGAAACGAAATAGTCAGCAAGATCGAAAAGATAAAATATTTCCTTGCCTAAAATGATATTTTTGGGATATTCTTTGTTGGGCTTCGTGGATGCCCATAAGGTAGACACAAGACGGAGGTAACATGTTTCGAGTCAAGTCACTGATTTTGTTGGTGGTTTTCGGTGTATTGTTGCTCCTCCTCGGATTTGTTCAGATGCGATCCATGGAAAATGCAATCCGAAGAAATGCGAAAGACCGCATCGAGAACGCAAAGGTTGCGATTCAGCATGTGGTCGAAGCGCGTATGATAAAGCAGGCGTTTTTGGCAGGACTAACCGCAAACAGCGAACTGTCGGTTGCGATGAAAACATTGGACAAGTTCGAGGATGACCTTGTGGAGCTCCAGACTCAGGCATACAAGGTGGCAGGTGGGGCATCGCCACAAAAAGAGGCAGAGCGTCAAAAGTTCGCGTTGACATATAAAAAGGAAGGAGATGTCCCGCTTGTTACGCAGGTTGTCACCTTCTTCGCTGACGAGATGGAGACCTTGTTCGGTCCAAATGCATTTGGACAGATTGACCGCTCGCGTTTTATCGAAATGGAAACGGAAAGGCTTAGCAAGTGTATAGCGATTCACCTCGACCAATGCAAGTGGGATTACACATACAACACCCTTTTCCGTGTATTTCCTAACATCACGAAGAACTACGGGATTGCGGTGACATCTCGTGTTTTCGTGGCAGATGCTGCGGGAGTGGGGCTTGCTGACTCGCTGAATCCCAAGTGGTCAAAGCAGGCTGGCTTCGCCGACGCCCTGAAACTTCCGTTGGAGGCTATAAAGAAGGGAGGAGTGGCTCAAGGAGTTATTCTGTTGGGCGACCTTTACATGCTTGCTACATCCCTCCCGATCATGGCTGAAGACAAGGTGCTTGGCACCGTCACATTTGCTGATGTTATCGACGACAAGTTGACCAAAGACGATACTGCCACAACTGGGTTTGAGACTTCGTACGCAGTGGGCGACAAGATAGTGGGCTCTAGCCTGCCCACTGCAATGGCAACTTCTTTGCTAAAGAATCAAAGTGCATCGGAGTTCAGAGTGGCGACTTTATTCGACCTGCCAGGCTTCGAGGAGTCGGGACTGAAGGTGGTGGCATCAATAAACATAGAACCTAGCCTTCGCGAGGTGAGGGGCGGTGCGTGGACATTCATCCTTGTAGGCTTGACTCTGCTCCTCATCGCACTGGGTCTGTTCCTCTGGTTCCTGAGACAGTTCTATGCCCCATTCGAATTGCTCGACCAGGGTGTGCACGAAGTTATAAATGGCAATCTCGACTACCAGTTCCCATTCGATTTCAAAGAGGACCTTGCCAAAGGGCTTGGGGAATCTTTGAACCTCATGAACCTGGTTTTGCAGGGCAAACCTTTGCCAGAAGAAGAGGAGGAAGCTTCAAAAGCCCAGTGGTTGCAAGAGCTTCAGGTCGTGGAGCCAGCCCTGGAGCAAGAGGCAAAAGAAGAGGCAGCCTCGCAGATCCCGCCAGGGGTGAATGTCAAGGCATTGGCGGAAGAACCCGCTGAACAATACTATAAGAGACTGTATTCGGAGTTCGTTGCTGCACGCAAGTCCCTCGGACTTCCAGTCGAGCAAGTAAACTATCCAAAGTTCATCGAACGCCTTGTCTTCATGGAGCAGGGGCTTAAAAAGAAGATGAAGTGCCCTATGGTGCGCTTTGTAGTTGCGAAAAAGGGCAAGGATGTAGTGCTATTGCCCGTGCCGATACACAAGAGATAGCAAAAGAGTCACTTTCAATGTTTATCTCTGTTCTGCGGGTTGGGTGCTTAGACCGGCTAATCAATCTGACCACAGCGACAAACGAGACTTGACAAATCTCGAAGTCTTCATGCTATGCTGTCGACAGCCTAGTGCACGGCCAATGTTTTGCCCCGAAAGGCTAGAAAAGAGTGTCTTCACGGACCCAACTTTCAGTTGTGGCTCTCGCGCCTTCTGCGCACCAAAATATCTAGGAGCTTACGGCTTTGGGAGGGTTTCGATCGCTATCCCCAGTGCCTTCCTCAGGATGAAATGGTCTTCTGAAAGCGAAAATCTTACGACCTCTTCCGCCCTTTCCCGCTGACTCAGGTTCGGGAACAGCCCTTCTTGGGCTACGACCTCCTTCAGCGCAACACTTGCGTCCCCGCACATCAGCACACCAGCCCTTATCGCTGTCCTTTCCATGCCTGTGAAGAAAAGCCCTAAGATCCTTCCAAAATCGAGGTCGGGCTCTCGTGCAACTAAATCCCCAACAAGCCTGGAAAGGTGAGTCTTCTGGCGCTGAGACATCTTTCTGTCGATCTTCTTCACAAGGTCCCGTATAAATTCCCCACCAGCGGTAATCTCGGTTTCTGGCTTCGCAAACTTCAGGCACGCAGCCATCAAGAGCTTCAGCGTGGTCAAATCCTTCACTGAAGCGAGGAAGTGCATGGGGTGCAAGAACATCACCTGACTGCCCAGCAAGAACGCCATCTCACGCTCATCCTGAGCGGTGAACATATCTGGTCCAGCCACCAGCCCTGGCGGAGATGTAAATATGACCTTTAGTCCCACAGTCCCGTCGTCCCGATAGACCTTGTGTGGCACGGGCTGCAATACCCTTATCACCGCCTTATAGATGTTGTTGAAGAACAAAGGCTTTGTCAGGTCAACCTCGTTTTTCTTTTTCAGTCCATAATCTCCCAGATCCAGTGCCCCAAGGTCAGAGCCAAGACCCTGATACAGCACCTCAAGGATATGCCCAACCAGCAAGTTCTCTGTCGGAGACACAAGGTGCGTCTCGAGCTTCACATTATCTATTGTCTCCTCGAAACGAGGCAGTGAAGGCTCTATATTGCTTCTATAAAAGGCCTCTTCGCTCTCGTCCGCCTTTCCTAGCCCTTGCAAAACCGAGGCGGTGATAAGCGCCTTGTCGAACTGCTGAGTAGTTTTGAACAGCCTCAACATCGCCCGCACTGCCCTCACGGACTCGTCATCAACTGGCCGAGCCATCACAATCGCCCTGTACTCCTCGATTGCCTTGTCGCTCTGGTCTGCAATCTTTTCATATAGCTCCGCCAGAATCTCGTGCGTCTTGATGTCGTCAGGTCTTATCTTTTCCGCCATGCCGAATGCCGACAAGGCGTAATCGTATTGATGCAAGCGAGACCTATAAACTTCACCAAGGTTGAAATATAGCCTGAACATCAAACTATCGGGCGCGCCTCGATCCTTTACCCTCTCGATCATCTTTCTGTAGTTTTCTGCTTGCGCTGCCCAATCTTTCGCTTCTGTCAATATCTCATCAATCGCCCTGAACGCTTGAAGATAGTCGGGGTCGGCATCCAAAGCCATATTAAGATAGTCAACCGCCCGCTTGTTATCCTTTAGTTTTGTCCTCATAAGGGCAGCGATCTTTGCATAATGCTCCGCCCTCCTTGTGGGGTTATCCTCGGCAAGCGCAAGACGCTCCAAAACTGCGATCGCTTCGTACACATCATCCATCTCGAGGTGTAGTTCGAACAGTTTCAGGATAGCGACCTTGGCGTTCGGGGTTATCGTAAGGGCTTCTTCATAAGCAGCCTGAGCCCCATGGGGATTGCGCAGTTTGTCCTTATAAAGGTCGCCAATCTCGAGTAAAAGCGCAAACTTCTCGAATGGGTCCTGTTTCACTTTCACAAGTTCTCGCTTATATCGTATGGCACTAGAAAAGTCATTCTTCTTTTCGCTTATCTCGATGAGAGCCTCGATCGCCTTCACATAATCGGGGGCAACTTCGAGAAGTTTGTTCAAGTATTTCGTGGCTTCATCAAGGTCATTCAGCTTCAACGAAACATCTGCAAGGGAGTAATATAGCTCTACAAGGTCCTTATCGGGAAGCATCTCTTCTTTTTTCTCTGCCAGAACCCACAGTGCCTTCTCGAAATGGTCTTTGGACAGTTGCCACAGCCCCTTGTTCTTGTAAAGCCTCGCAAACCCTAGAAGTGCCCCGACATGGTCCTGCCATCCGCTAAGAGCGGCTTTATATTCCCGCATGGCGGTCTCATAATCGAGCACTTTCTCTGCACACAACCCAAGCTGGAAATGCAGGTCAGCCATCCTTCTTGGTTCGGCACTCGCATCCGTCTCGCGCATCAGCATCTCTAGCAACGGCAAAGCCTTTTCCCACTTTTCCATCTCGACATAGGTCTTCGCAAGCGAGAATGTTGCATCCTTCATCTTAGGATATATCGAAAGCGCCTTCTCGTAATATTGCACCGCCCTTTCTTTATCCTTAAGATTCGTAAGATACACATCTGCCGCCCGTGCGATAAGCGTGCCCCGCATTTCTTCTGAAGGTGCGTGCTCTGCTTGACGCAGATAAGTATCGGCAACCTTTTCATAGTCACCGAACTCTTCATAGATTTCCCTCATCATTGCCCCAGCCTTTTCATTCAGCGGGGCAACTGCAAGCACACTTTCAAGCACCTGCAAGGCTCGCTCAGGTTGTTCCAGTTTCTTCCTGTAGATTTCCGCTGCCTCGAGCATCAGTTCTACAAACTCATTCTCCTCGACATGCTCCTTCCACTGTAGTATGACCCTTGCCACACTGTCCCAATCCTCCATCTGCTTCAATAGTCTGACAAGATTGCTATAAGCAGGCAGGTGCGATGGCTCAATGTCCAGTATACGCTCGTAAACGCTAATCGCACCGTTTATATCGCCAATTCGATACTCCTGAATCTCGGCGACCCTGTTCAAAAACGATACCTTAGTAGCACGGTCCTCGGTTTGCGCAGCCCTCATCTCCAGAAAATCAACAGCACCGTTGTAGTCCTCGGTGTCCAGCATCAGTTGCACGCATATCTCGAAGGTCTCGTCATCGCTCGGGTCCATTTCGAAAGCCCTGCGGTAGTAGTCCAGAGCGGTCTGCTTGTCACCCAGCGCTTCCTTATACAGCAACCCCAATCTGTTGCAATAAAGTATCTTGTCCGCCACATGTTGGGATACATCTAGCATCCTCTCGAACACCTGAGCGAGGCCTTTCCAGTTCTCCTCTTCGCCGTAAAGCGCCTGCAGTTTGTTCAGGGCATCCATGTTAGAGGGTTGAAGGTCCAAAACCGCCTCGTAAGCCTTTGTCGCGCCCCTCTTATCCGAAAGTTTCTCTTCAAGGATCCTCGCAATGCGCAAACGATGACTCACTTCGTTTGCCATGTCCAAAGACGCAAGGTGCTCCAGCGCCCACACGCAAGACTTGTAGTCCTGTTTCTCTTCGAACAGGCGAACAAGACTAGCCCACGCATTCATGTCCTCTTCATCGAAGTCCAGCACCTTACGATAAGCCTCGATTGCACGGTCCCTGTCCCTGATCTCACGCTCCAGAACCTCTGCCGCCTTTGTCTGAAGGGAAACCCTTGTGTAGTTGTCTTTTGCAAGTTCAACTCGCTTTCCTAGCACTTTCACAAGGTCTTCGAACCGTGAAATCTCTCTATATATGTCGGTCAGTGCCTCTAGAGCCTCTTCGTCCTCTGGCCATCTTTCTACGACTCTTTCATAATAACCTGCGCCTGTCTTTGGATCCCCAACATTCTTCCACAGATACCTTCCAAAGCGTAAAAGATGTTCACGCTGGGCTTCTTCTGGCATCAAATGCAAGACTGGTTCGAGCGCACCTACATAATCCTCAAATCTGCCTGTCTCCTCGGCAAGCCTCTGGGTCTCGTGAAGTAAGAAGTCGTCGGTCGGCACAAGTTGAACAGCCTTTACCATGACCAGGAACGCTGAATCTTTGTCCCCAAGCTTCGTCTCGTAAATCTGCGATAGTTCAGCAAGAGTTTGAGCCCTTTCCTTGTCGTCCTTCAAGACCTTAACCAGTTCCAGCAGCAAATCTGCAAGCCTCTGATAGTCTTGAAGTCTCAGATACAAATCGCGCAATGCTGAATATGTCTCGAGCCTCTCTGGCGCAATCCTGAGCACCTCTTTTAGTGTCTCGGCACTTGCTTCGAGATTTTGAAGTTGATCTGCCTCGATCTGGGCTGCCCTGTGCAAAACTTCCGCCTTCGCCGCCACATCCGTCTCGAGCTCTGCCCTGCGCTTCATTATCTCCACACATTTCTCGAACTTCCCAGTAGTCTCATAAAGTCCTTCAAGCGCCTTCATTGCTTCGACATCCTGAGGCTTTTGCTCCAGCACCTTGTTCCACAAGGTGGTTGCCTCCTCGGGTCGAACCAGTTCTTCGGTCAACAGTTTTGCGTGTTCTTCGTAGAACGGCAAGAGCTCATCAGGGGTAAACGAGCTACTGCTTTCGATCTTATACAGGATCTCCGATAGCCTATCGAACTCCTCTCCCCTCTTGAACAGTTCACGCAAAGCCAGCATCGCATTCCTATTCTCTGGGTCTATGTCCAGAATCCTTTTGTACGCGTGCTGAGCCATGTACTCGTCTTTCAGCTCCTTCTCTGCGGCAACAGCAATATCCTGCAACAGCATAACCTGCCTGTCCTTGTCTTCCTGCACAAGAGGGATTTCCCTTTCGCACACATCCACGAACGCATTCCAATCACCCTTGTCCCTGTACAGTCTTTGGAGTTGTCTCAAGGGCACACAATCGTCTGGGTCCATAGCAGAGACCTCGTCCCATATCTTGAGGGCATCCTCTTGAAGCCCCAGTCTGAACTCCGCAATCTCTGCCATCCTTCGCAGATAAGACGACCTCTGAGCCTTATCCATCGAAAGGTCAGCAAGTTTTCCAAGTGTCCTGAATATCTCCTGGTAGTTACCCTGGACATCGTAAAGTTCCAAAAGCCCTGTGAGCGCTTCAATATTCGTTTCGTCGCACTTATGAGCCTCAAGGTATGCGTCTATCGCGCCTTCTATATCGTCCAGTTTCTCACGCTGTAACCTTGCAATCCTCAGGTAAAAGTTCACCTTTGCAAAGTCTATTTCCGCATGTTGCGCTTCCCTCTCCAGCACATCAAGCAGGTTTGTCCATCTTTCAGTGGATTCATACAGCTTGTCCAGTTGCTCAAGCGCAGTCATGTCGCCTTCGTTGACATCGAGTATCCATTTGTAGATCGCCTCGGCGCTCTCAAGGTCCCGCAACTTCTCCAAGGCGCAAGACGCAGCCTTGTGCCACAAGAAGACCCGCCTCTCATCCGACTGCGCAGCAGACGCACCCCTCAGAAGGATGTCTTGAAGCCTTGCAAAATCGCCCGTCTCCTCGGCGAGCCCCTCGATTTGCCCGAGAATCCCGTCATCTTCGGGATCCAACACAAACGCCTCGCCAAACCATTTCAGCGCTTCATCCTTCCTTCCAAGGTTCTGAAGACACACTTCGCCAAGCTTCAGCAACACCAGACGCCGTTCTGCAGGGTCTTCATAAGCATCGTAGCATCGCTCCAGCATGGTTGCCAAAGCCTCAAAGTCACCATTTGCCCTGTAGATGGGCTCTAAGATCTCCGCTATCTCGACCCTGAGCTTTCCTGCATCCAGCATGGCGCGTAGAGCCTTTGCAGCACCCTCGTGCCCTGGCACCAGATAAAGGACCTCTCGTCTGGATTCGAGCGCAAGCTCTGGTTTGCCAAGGGACTGTTCAGCGACATCAGCATGCCTCAAAAGGAACTCCACCTTCTCGTCCACAGTCGAGGCACTTTCGCTCCGCATCAACAAGATTCTTGCAAGGTTCTCGTAGCGTCCAAGCCGTTGATACAGCGCATCCAGAGCCTCGAGCGCAGACTTATTGTCCTGCGCCACCTTCAGAATGCCCTCGAAGCAGTTCGCCGCGCCTTCCAGGTCGTTCAAACGGTCACGCCTTATAGACCCCGCTAGCAATCGAAGTTCGATACCCTCTTGCGTGCCTTCTATCGCATCGGCTGCCTGTTCCAATGTATCAGGCAGATCCCCCCAAAGATCGAACTCCATAGCGATTTCCTGAAGTCTTTGCACAGCCTCCCCTGATGTAGGGCTTGTGCCGAGCGCACGCTTGTAGGCTTCGAAAGCCCGCAAAGGCTCTTTCAACTGCCTGCTTGCAACATCGCCCATCTCCAGCAGGAATGCGACCTTTTGCAGTGGGTCTTCCTCTTGTTCCGCCATCACTTCCAGATTCACATACAACCTTTCCCATTGTTCGGTTACAGAAAGTGCCTTTCTAAGGACCTCGAAGGCAAAAGACCTCGCATCTCCGCCTCGAATCATGCCTTCCAGCACACGCAACGCATCTTCATATTGGGGTTCTTCCTCCAGAATACCCCCAACGGTTTCGACCGCCCTTATAGGGTCGCCAAGTTTCTCGAGCAGAAGTTTCGCAATCCGTATCTTTACCTGCTTTTGTTCCGCACTATCAATCAGTGGCAGCATCCTTTCGAGGATCGCCATCTGGCTTATATAGTCTTCCTGAAGACCATAAAGTTCATCGAGCAACCTCATCGTCTTCAGGTCTTCGCTTGCAATCGCAAGCACTTCGTTCAAGGTGTCAATAGCGTCCTGCGTATTTCCAAGGTGCTCGTGCAGGGTCTTTCCCCTCTTAAACAAAGCCTCGACCTTCTGCTCGGTGCTAGTGGCGTAAAGCGCCTTCCTAGTCAGAATCTCGATAAGTTCTTCGAACTTCTCGGTCTTCTCGAACAAGGATTCGAGCGCCTCGATCGCCCTCATGTTTGACGGGTCAAAGTCCAGAAGCCACTTGAACTGCCTCGCAGCCTCCTCGTTTCTTCCAAGTTTCTCGAACAGAATCTGTCCAGCTCGCAACGCAAGTTCCACCTTCATCGAAATGTCTGGAACGATTTCCGCTTTCCTTCTTAGCATCATCTGCAGTTGGTCCAGTTCCCCATCTTCTTCGAACATCGAGATCAAGGCGTCTATGGCAGGCATGTCCTCGGGGTTTAGCCGAAGCACCTCGTTATAGTGCTTCTTGCTGAGCCCCTTTTCTCCGATCTCTCTGGCAATCTCGGCGATAACCCTGTGAGTCTCTTTCCGTCGCTCCTCGTCCTCGATGTCCCACACCTTTTCGCACAGGACACCCACCGCATGGTCAAGCCTCCCCCTCAGCCTTTCTAGCCTTAGAAGTTCCGACAACAAGTCCTCTCGTTCGGGCGCAGTCCTGAAGGCATTTGCAACATGTTGCACCGCGCCTTCTAGGTCACCGAGTTTTTCTTCGCATGTCTTTCCTGCGGTCCACAGATAACGCACCCTGGTATCCACATCCTCAGCAGCATCCGCCAGACACACATAGACAGGTATGAGCTTTTCATGCGCCCCAATGCGCTCGTAAACTGGCAACAATATGTTCGCCGCCTCTACCTTAACCTGCTCATCCTTGAACAATCGCTCGAGTTCGACAACCGCAGGTTCGTACGCTGGGTCATCTTCCAGTATCACCCGATAACATGAAACTGCCTCCCCCTTCTTTCCAAGGTTGTTTTCAAGGCAATCCGCCAGGCGCATCCTCAAATCGCACCTTTCCTGCACTGTCTCGGCAAGCTCGACCCGTTTTTCTAAGCAATCCGCCAGTTCCGCATATCGCTTTGCCCTTGTATAAAGCCTATCGAGCTCCCTATAAGCGGCAGGGTCATTCGGGTCATGTTGCAACACGAGGTTTATCGCATCTATTGCCTCTTCGGTTCGCCCGAGTCTGTCCGCAAGCACCCCCGACATCTTGAAGGCATAAGCCTTCTTTACCCCGACATAAGGCGTGGTCTCGTACCACCGACGATACACATCCAGAAGTGCCTCGTAATCACCAAGTTCCTCATAAAGTCCCTCCAGTGCCTCCAGCGCTGTCTCGTTCCCTGGCTCGATCAAAAGCACTTTGTGGAAAGACTCTCGTGCCCTTGCCTCGTCCTTCAACCGTTCCAAATACACATTTGCTAGCCTCAAAAGAAGGTCGCGCTTAGTCTCGGCGCTCTCGATGGCTTCACTGCTCGACTCATAAAGTTCTGCAACCTTCTTCCACCCATCCAGTTCCTGTGCAAGTTCCTCGAGTTTGTCCCACACATCCGTGTTGTCAGGCGTCAGGCGCATTATCCTGCCATAGGTCCTGAAAGCCTTTTCCCTGTCTCCAACTTTCGTCAAATAAAGGTCGGACAACTGCCAAAGAAGGTCGAGCGAGTCCGTCCCTTCTCCCCTTTCCGCTATCTCGATTTCCAGCACATCAGCCAGGTCGGCGAACCTTTCGAGCGACGCATAAGGACCTTTCAGTATCCCTACTACGCCAAGTCTCAAGTCCTCGTAGGCAAGAAGGTCTTCTGCAAGCGCAAGGGCATCGCTGTTTCGCTGGTCATAGGCTAAAGCCTTTGCAAACGAGTCTACAACAGAAAACGATGCACCCTTCAATGCCCATGTCAGAACGCCAATCTGGGTATAAAGGTCAGAAATAAAGGCGGGTTCGACCTGTGGCGCATCCAGTGCGGCGTGCACTTCACGCAGAAGAAGGCTCAAAAGTGCATCGAACTGCCCTTCTTTCACAAGCAAACTGGCGAACAAACCATAAGCCTCGAAGTCCAGAACATTTGACTGAATGACCTCCTCGTAGACCTCCACCGCCTCCTGAACCCGACCAAGTTTCTCGTAAAGGACTGACGCCAGCCTAAGTCTAATCGCCCTCCTCTTTTCCTCGTCTGCCTCCAATGCCAGTTTGCGCCGAAGCACAGCCTGCAACTCCTCGAAGTCTCCAGTCTGTGTATATATGTTCACGAGTGCCTCGATAGCAACAAGGTTTTCGGGGTCTAGATCGAGTGCCTTTCTATATGCTCTAAGCGCACTTTCATTATCTCTTACCTCGGTGCTATAAATTTCGCCAGCCCTAAGCCATGTTTGCACTTTGACCTTCTTGTCTGTAATGACCTCAGCTGCCTGCTCGAGCACCGCCACATAGGTGTCCCAGTTGTCCGAGGGTCCAGCAAGCGCCTCGAGCTCCTCCCTCAGCGCAAGGTCCTCCATGTTTTCCTTGTAGGCCTCAAGAAACCAGAAGAAGGCACGCCCGATCTCTCTGAGCCTGTCACGATAAACCTGTGCAACCTCCAGCATCAATGCGAGCCTCCTTTCCTTTTCGCCAATCCTCTCGATTGCTATTTCATACACCCTGGGCAGTTTCTTGTAGTCTCCAATCTGTTTGTAGAGGTCAATGAGCTCTAACGATGCCCGCAAATTCTGCGGGTCATAGGTCAACAACTGCTCGAGGTTCTTTATAGCCCGCAATGGCTGATTGAGTTCGTCCCTCCATATCGAGGCTAGTTTGAACAATAAATCTTGCCTTTCCAGCGCATCTTCTACAGAGCCTATCTGGCTTTCTAGCGTGCGGGCAAGCTCATCCACACTTGCGTAAGTCCTGAAGAGCCACTCAAGGTCCCCCCACATCCTGTTTGCGATGTAATAGGTGCGCAGTTCTCGCTTTGCCCTCTCGTGGGTCCCTTGAAGTTCCAGAACCCTACGCCATTCCCTTGCCGCATCTTCTTGTCGCTGCAACTTTGTTGCATATACAACCGCCAGCGCCTCCAAAAGCGACACCTTTTCCTGCACTGACTTTGCTATTTCTACTCTTCTTGACAGTATTTCTGCCAGTTTCTCGTAGTTCTTTTCTCTCTCGAACAAGACCTGCAAGTTCTGCAAGGCTATGGCATCGCTAGGGTCAAAACTCAGCACCTCTTCCCACAGTTCTATGGCAACAGGCACTTTCCTTGCCCTTTCAGTAGCCAGAATCGCAAGGTCTCTTAATAGTCTCGTCTTCGCTTGCAAATCTAGCTCACGGGCGATCTTGAGCCTCCTCATCCTGATAAGGTTCTCGTAATCGCGCCTCTTGTCATAAAGGTCTTCCAGTTTCGTAATGATATCTTCACGGTCAGGTGCCAGTTCCAGAATAGCCTCGTAAGCCTTTATGACCTCGACAGGGTTAGGAAACTTTTGCTCCATCAACTCCGCTTGCTTGAGTCTCAATCGAATCAGTTCCTCTTTGTCAGTGGTGTTTTCGATCTTCTTCTGAAGGATTTTTGCATACTCAGGCCACCTCTGCGCCTTCTCGAACATCTCCAGGAGGGCATCAATCGCCTCGGCATTTCCTGGGTCTATCTCCAGTATATGCATGTATGTCGCAACGACCTTTGGTTCGATCTTCAGTTTGTCTCGATAGATCCCCACAACCCGCTTCAACAAAGCGATCTTTTCTTCCCTCCTTTCAGGTGGCAACCTGTCTGCACTCTCCTTTAGCAAAGTTGCGAGGGACGGCCATCTTTGCAAACTTTCATAAAGAACCTCAAGCCTTCCCCTCGCTTCCACATCATCAGGATTTTGTTCCAGAACTGTTTGCCAGTAAGAGAGCTCCTTGGTCTGGTTGTTAAACTGCCCTGCTATTCTCGCGAGTTTTCTAGCAATCTCGCCTGCGCTCTCTCCCCTTTTCTGACCCCGCTCTGACAAAAACTGCTCCAATCGCAAGAAGTTCCCCCTTTGCGCATAGAACTCGCAATAGAATGCCTCGTAATCATTAGCAAACTCATCCCTCTCCCCCAAAGTCCTGAAGAAGAACTCTGCCTTCGTCATGTCTTGCAGGTTCTTCCATGCGATCATCCCTGCGTAATAAGCCAAAATGAAAGAAACCTCCTGATCCTTTAGTTTTCTAACAACCCTTTCCAAAGCGCTAACAAGCGTCTCGAAGCCTTTTCTCTCGAGCGGTCTTCCCACAACTGAAGCAAGCGCATCCCTCACCTCGTCTGGCGAGCCTTTACACAACTCTAAAAGCGCCTGCTCAACCGCATCAACACTGGCAACACCAGTTTGAAGGGATTCTATGATTTCTTCCATCAGCATAAGACTCCTCCGTTAGCTAAGGGCATCGCGAACACACTCATGTTTTAGCAAAAGCAAAAAAAACCGACAAGGCTTTTGTTTTACTTTTTTTTCGAACTAGAAAAAGATGGAAGGCACCTCATTGGGCAGGCTGAACCGTCAAAGTCAAAGTCGCTTCGTCACTATAAAACCACTGACCGCTGCCACTGCTATCCCCAGCCATCACGAAGAAACCAAACTCGTATTTGCCTGGAAGGTCCAGTGGCATGCTCATGGGAAACTTCTGAGGAACACCTACCGTTTGGATAAATGCACGGCTACCAGTAGGCTTCGACTTTACGAACCAGAAATAACCTGTTGCGGGAATAGTGTTCGTTCCACCAGTACTTCTCGAGCCATCCAGAGTAACATAGTCACCTGCCTTCAATGAAGGATAATCCGAGGGAGAACCAGGGTCTGCAACAGGCAAAACGATGTTGTCGTCAACTATTTCGCCAGAGAGCGTCACCTTTGCGAACGTATTTTGACCGGTTTCTGGGTCCTGATACTGGATCAAGAGCTGAGCCCCCAACTGCCTCATTTCGCCCATGTTACCACTGCTAAAACGAACCGTGAGAGGCAACAAACCGAAGGGCTCGACTTCTTGAGGCCATAGCGGCGGCTGGACGACTTCGAATGCATCGGGCTCGATGTTATAGTTCTTTTGTATCACAGCGTTCCCTACCATCAGTTTTCCATTTCCGAGATTCGAAACAACAATTGTCCTGGCCTGGCTTCCGCCTTTCTTTACAGAAAAGTTCACCTGTAGGCGGTTGATAGCGCCGGCAATATCGAAATACCCCTTCGGAGTGCCACCCTTCATCAGGATTTCGACGCTTTTGGACTCCTTTGCGTCGTAAGAAATGACAAGGCTTGCATCCTCCCCTTTACCACCTGGTGCAGTATAAGTAACAGCAATATAAAGGGTAGGCTCGTACGGTGATAGCGTGTAGTAGTCGTTGGTGCTCGGTATCTCTGTGCCCTGATATGGCTCACACTCTTTTGCCTGGCTCCCCCCTGCCTTGAACCATTGAGCCACATAAGCACCTTGACCACCAGAAACAACAGGTTTCTTGATGCGAGCAAACCCGTTGCTGACCGTGACTGTTACAAGTTTTGTGCATGTTGCACCTTCATCCACGACCTTAGTGAAGTCCAGATAGCCAGTGTTATTCATATCCCCATAACTGATGCTGACCTCGCCCATCTGCACCTCGCCACGCACTGGCACCTCTAGCACAGGTGTTCCTGGGTCATTGCTTTCGATTATCACCGCATTATCATCAGACTGGTCATCCTGAGCAAGATAGCGGATCTCGAAATCCGTTTGCTGTGGGGTGCCAGCAGAGCCCCTTGGGTAGATCTGCCTCTGCAAGTCGGGCTGTTTTTGAATCACGAACTCCTCAGTATCGTACTTGAACCTGACTGGCTTTGTAATGAGCAATGGCGCAGTGCCTTCATTCGTGATAACGAACACCTGGCTTTGTGGAACGCCGGGTATAGTGCCTTTGAAGGTCACATTCGAAGGGCTTACAACGATCTTTGGACCAAGAACCGAAGGTGTAAGTTTGATTACGAAAGTGGGGTTGAATTCGTCGGACGACTTAAGCACAAGATTTACCGGGACTTTTTTATCCTTTTGCGGGTTGTATGTGACCTTGAAGAAAACATTATCAACATAGGCACCAGTAGTTGGCTGTAACTCCCTTGGCAAATCTACGCCGGTCAAATCGAGGGTGAAGGCAGGATTCAACTCCCCTCCAGAATCCGACGGCTCGAGTTCAATGGCTTCAAGCAATAACACCCTGTCCCCTATGTTTCTAACATCGAAGGTCTTAGTCACCAACTTATCCTGAAATGATATGCTGTCCCCAGAATGTATCTCATTTCCGTCGACATAGACAGCAAGTTCCCCAACATATCGAACTGAGCTCTTCGCACAGCCAATAAGGAGGGCTGTCACGAATGCAAGGGCTACCTGTTTCTGTGCCATAAAGCCTCCATTGTTCGAGCTTGCAACAGGAATCACTCTTTCAAGCAAAGCATCTGGTAAGACACCTCGATGACCTGACCTGCTGCTGGCTGACTGCACGGGTCATTGGGATTCTTCCCATCGAATATGATACTGTTCGAGTTTCCATCGTATGTCCATCCAGTGGTGCACTGCCGTCCATTGACCTTCACCGAGACCGAGGACGGATTTGCAAGCCTGCTCAGGAAGAACTGAACCTTGAGTCCAAATGTCACATCACCTATATCCTCCATGATAGGACCATAGTTCGACGCGCAGATATCCCCCTTCACACCGTTCGTCGCGTCCGACACCTGAAGGTATCGCCTGCCAGGTTCAGCCTCCGAACAAGTGCTTGGGTCCTGACCGACGATCGAATGGAAGTGCATCATGTTGACATTGTAGTAGCCCTTGATATTCTTCAGAAAATCAATGTAATAGGCTGGTCTATCAGGGCTCTGGTCCTCCTCGTCCGAAAGCACCACAATCTCGAGTTGCGCATTGTCACGCAAGAAGCCCTTGTTCCACCCACCACATGTCCCATCGAGACAGTAGTATGGACAGGCGTTTGCGTCAGGGCATATCGAGGTATTGGATCTGCAATCCGCATCCGAGTTGCAAGGGACACCAGTGTCCGTTGTCAGAGGCGCTGAAAGCGCAATCATCGCTGCCTGAAGCCCGGATTCCTGTTCATCCGTGCAGGCACCGCTAAATCCACCGCAATATGGTCCACCCTTACAGCCGAGCTTAGTGAACTCCGCAAACTTCTGCTTGGTCCCTTGTTGCGGCGTCAGATAGCGAGGCATCTTGTTGCGATCACCATAGTTTAGCTTCCCAACTACAGGGTCCGCAACCACATTAGGCGTGATAACCCCGATATGATAATCGTTGTTCCACACCTTGGCATTCTGAATAAAGTAATCAAAACCCGCTGCAAGTCTGTCCTGTTCCTCGCACATCGAACCAGAATCGTCCACTATGAACAAAATATCCACCTCCTGACCAGAGACCTGCGTGAATCTATCCACATGCGATGTTTCGTTTGTCCCCTCCCCTTTCAGCCTGACACTGACCAGAGGAGCGCTCGAATCCGTGCTCTCTATCTGCAAACTGCATGTCCTTTGCCCAACCTGCTGAGCGCAATACTGGGTGTCGAAACACACAGGGACACCAGCAGAAATAGCCTTTGGAAGGGTGGGCGTGTTCTTTACCTTGAACTCAGCTGTGCACCCACTGGGGGTGATACCGGAGACCGTTAGTGGTGCAGTTCCCGTGTTATACAGGCACACTCTGAATGTCTTGGAACAGCATCCAATAGTAACTACACCAAAGTCCACTTCTGCTGGCAGGACAGATATCTTCGCCACACCGCTTTGTCCCTGAAGGTTAGGACTACAGCCTCCCAGCATCCCTCCCTGACACTGAGGAACCACCACTGTCTTCTTTTGCTGGGAATCATAGATGCTCACGCTAAACAGAGCGGAATAGGGGAATAACCCAGCAAATATGCTATCCTCGACAGGTGGAATGAACCTAATCTTGAAATCGAGTGACCCACCAGGACCAAGCCCGTTCTGGATGGCTGGAGGCAAAGACAAGATGACGAAATACTTGGATGACTGTCCTTTCCCAGGTTCAGCGCATGTCGCCTGCATGCCCAAAGCGCTTGTGCAGTCCTCGACCCTTGCGCCCTGGAAAGAGCAATAGCCAGTCCCCTGATTCACGACCTTCATCATCATATCCTTGTAATAGCCCTTTGGCACAGTCCCATAGTTCAAAGATGGTGGCATCAGCACAGGCTCGCATGTGGCTATGCCTGTCCTTAAAGCCTCGAGGCTAACCCTTACTTCAGCGGCGCCAGGCGAGTTGGACTTTATCACGAGCGTTGCGTTCGCACTCCCACTGCTTCCCCCTTTGTTCGTGAACCTAAGAGTTACACCCTTGCTGTCCCCGCCATGTATCACGCATTCCTCGGGCTTGGAACCAGGTGCCCCAGCACATTGCACAGCAGGATTGAAAGATGGGGAAGTAGGTGCAAACTTGTTGTCAACCACGACCTCGAACTCGTGATTCAGATCGCCTTCGATGGTCAAAGGCGCAGTAAACTCAAGGTCGGCGTTTCCATCGTTCCTTATAGTAAGTGTCCTTTCGGAAGTAATGGTCTGAGCAACCACCCCGAAGGATACTGGATTTGGCATAACCGCTATAATGGGCGCAGCGACCCTTCCCCTGATGGCGACTGGAAGTAGAGGATACAGAGGGTCATTGCTACCTATCAAAAGTGTGCCGAGAGGAAGTCCAGTGTCTGGCAAAGCAGTCTGTGGTGCCCATTCCACGGAAAATGTCTTTTGCATAGGAAGGTCCGAATACTCGGGGAACTCGGGGTACTCGGCTGATTTCAACCTCCATTCCGTCGTCCCAAGCGAATCCACCTTGTTCCCCTGCTCGTCCAGCAAAGACAGCCCGCTGTCGCTCCCCTCACCAAGTCTTATTCCCCCTTGCAAAATGACCAGCATCGAGTCTTCGGGGTTGGACGAATACCCACCGTTCGAAATAGTCACAGTAACAACCCCTTTATCTCCAAGTGCAATAGCCCCAAAGTCTATTTCGCCAGGGGACACAACGATCCTCGGACCAACCTCCACGCCCTTTAGTACGCATTCCACGGTCTGACGATTCCCTGCAGAAAGGGTATCTACCTCTACATAACCCTCATCACGGTCTCCGCCTGTCGGGGTATATTCGAAAACAAGTCGAGTCTCCTCGCCAGGTCTAAGCGTTACAGGAAAGCCAGAGCCCCAAAGTGTGCTTGGATCCTCGACCATGTGGAAGTCCTGGCTGGAATCCACACGGAAATAGGGAAGTTTTTGAATGACTACATCATCCGACCCATCGTTCCTCAAGGTCAAATCTTTTGGACCGCCCTTTTGTCCTGACTTTACTTCACCAAAGTCAAGAGGGTTCGGGTCACACACCAGGTTCGACACCTGTCCCATTGCCGACACAGGAACCCTTGTGTAATAGTTAGGAGCCACATTGTGCCGTATGATAACAGCACCGCTGTCCACAATAGAATCCCTTGGGCGATACACGATAGTGAAGGTCGTTTCTTGCCCCACATTCAGCTCAGTAAGAGCAGGCATCGTCACCTGAAACTCATCGCTCGTTCCCTTCTCAAGTTCGATTGCCTTTATCTTGATGACTCCTTCTGTCCCTACATGTCTCAAAGTGACTATTCTTTGGTCCTGTTCGCCTTTCTTTACAACCCCAAAGGTTACCATAGGTGGGTTCACTTCTAAGATAAGTCCAGTTCCAGGCTTCCCACCCGAACACGACAAACCCAAAAGTGCAGACACTCCGAAAAAGCACGATAGAATCTTGGACCTCATGGATAGGCCTCCGTAAAGAATAAATCCGACACAACGCATTATAATCTACAAACAGCAGGGCAAAAATTCAACCAAGAAAAAACGAGCGAATCATCTACCAGTTGACGAATGATCGAGACTCTTTGCACCCAGACCGCTTATAAGTGCCCGTTACTTGCATTCGGGAACGCCTATTGCCACGAAATCAGGGTTTTGATACCTGTGGACGATCTTGGGTCCGCCCTGAGGCGCTTGAATGCTCGTGATCCTGCAGTCTGGCCAATGGATGGTCGCAACCTCCCACAAATCGCAAGTAAACATCCCAATCTGCATGGCGTAGAGGTCAACATCATAGGCTAGTTGCCCATAGCAATATATCTTGACCCGGGGATAAGACACCCCATAGCCATGGTCATCCCAATAATGCACCGCTACTTTGTAAGTCCTGCCTGGCTTCGGGACATCCAGATTTACATTCTCTGGACCAGCCCCATCCGTGTCGTCCCTGTCAAGGCAAGGGTTGTCCGAGACATTGGGGTCAATGCTTTCCCATTCAAGACACTGCTTGCAGTTCCACCAGAAGCAGTCATATGAGATGTCGAACCACCCATCTGGATAGCCATCGTTGTCGAGGTCTGGACCTGTCGCATAAGGATGAACCAGATGGATGTCCATATCTGAACCAGCGTCCTCCCCTTCGTCGTAGGGATTAGGGTCGCCCGGGGTAACCCATGTAAGTTCCACATGGAGAGCCTGCGGTGGTGTCACCAAAACGGTCTTACATGCAGTGGTTCCACACTTCGAGTCATTAGAGCAGTAAGAGGCATCGCACACATCTAGGCAATACTTATATGTCCCCGCCACATTGACCTGATGCGTGACATTCTTTTCAGACATCGAGGGCAAAAGCGTAAACACATTATCAGACGGTTGGTCAACACGCCACTGCCACGACCTGATACTCCCATTAGCAGGCACGCTCTGGTCACCATAGAGATGCAAAGTAGTTTGCGGTGGGACCTCCTCGCCTTCCTCGATCACAATGACAGGGGTCGGGCATTCCGCCAGAACACCATGACCCGTCACTTCCACCTCGAACTTTGGTGTGAAAGAGTTATTTTCGAACACGATCACCCCACGGTCTAGAATAGCCGAGCCTGTGTTGGGGTCAATAGGGCTCAGGTCAGACGGCGTATAATCCACATCGAAATCAGCGGTATAGCCTGGTGCAATCTCAAGAGGTGCATCCTTGGTTGGTTTTGAACCACCTGGAAGTCTAGCAAAATCAAGGCTGAACTCGTCGCTTAGACCTTCCTCATTTTTCAAGTAAATGTCGGTTATCACGAGTGGTTCTGTACCACATGACTTGATTTGAACTGAAACCGCAGTTGTGGACCCAACAATCTTCGCCCCAAACTCAACGGGATTGGGCTTCACTTCAATGCACGGTCCAGTGGTATTTGCCAGTATTTCTGTCACCCTGCCATCCTTCGCATCTGGGTCGCTCGGGGCAAACACCGCAAGCCTTGCAGACGCAGGGCTCGGCGAGTTGGGAGCATAGCATGCTGTCCATATTATCGAAGAACGAGGCGCTATAGGAATTTGCTCGGGCAACTCGAACTTCCCAGTCTGGGGAATGAGCGCACCATCCTGCGGGGTTGGGCACTTCGTCGTGTCGTTCCATTCGCCCAGGAAAAGCGAAAACCTGTCGCTGTCACTTGTGAACTGAACCGCATCAATCCAGAGGGTGCAACCCGCTGTGTTTCCAAGTTCAAACTGTTGGATGCCAACCTCGCCGACATTTACCCGACCTATGTCAACTGTGCTAGGCAGCACGAGGTGAGGCGTGCATTCCTGAATTTTGAACACAACCTCGTAGTTCGTGTCTTGGGCGTCCTTGTCGTTGCTCTCAATTATAAATGACCACTCACCTGTCACCTTGTCCTCAGTTCGGGTAAACACAACTCGTATGTCAAGTTCCAAAGGGAGATCTATGTTAGATGATTCGCTACTTCGGATTGTGAAAGGCAACTGTGGTGTTTCTAAACTGAAATAAGGGGACGGAGCCTTTTCCCTTATAGCCTTTATGACGAGGTCAGAGCCGCCAGCGTTCGTCAATCGGACTATGAAGGTGTTCGAGGAGCCCACCTGAACTGAGGTTGGGTCAACAATAACCCCAGCAGCCCTGTTATATGCTTGCCCATTCACCTCCACGACGAGGTCTGGAGGATTCCCCACCTTTGACCGTGCGCAAGAAACCACGATCATCGCGAGCAACAACCCAAAGCGGACCTGACTTGTTGTCATAAAACTCGCCTCCCTTATACAGAAAGCACAATAACTGCAAGATTATCGTTTTGTCATTCTCATTTGTCAAGGGCTGTTTTGGTCCACTTATTCTAGGTACGAGCACAACTATCAGGATTGACAAAAGCGCCGCATCGATGTAAAAAAAAGTGTCCGTGCGGAGGACAGGACATGAAAAAAAGATGTCCAAGATGCAACACGCTAGCCGACGAAGTGTTTTCTTTCTGTGCTACATGCGGATCCAAGCTGGAAGAAGTTGATGAAAAAGAAGAGGGCGAGACGATCCTCGACCAGATTGCATGGGAGGTTCCAGACAACATAGTCCTGCCCGAGGACACCAAGGGCAGACCGCTTGCTACCCCATTAGATTTTCCGAAAGAAGGCATCCCATCTTCAGCCCCAAAGTCAAGACAACCCTTGCGCTCGGCTATCCGCTTTAGACTGGCAAAACTGGCCAGAGGGGAAGGGATAAAAGCCTACTACGAGATACCCGACCGCCCCATATTCATAGGTCGTGTGAAGGCGGATATCTGCTTTCCTGAAGACGAAACAGTTTCTTTGCGCCATGCTGTTCTAAAGATTTCGCAAAACCACCTTGTGCTTGAAGAGGCATCAACATTAAATGGCGTTTTCGTGCGAATAAAACAGGATCATCAAATAAAAGAAGGCGACATGTTCTTGTGTGGAGATCAGGTTTTCAGGGTTTCTTTGAAGCCATCCAGATTTCACCCTGCGGATTTCGCTGGATACCTCGCCCCGTCAGAACCAAAGGTCGTCGCGACCGTTACTCACATACTCGCGGATGGAAGGGATGGCAATGTCTATGCGGTTCAACGATTCCCGTTTTTGATTGGTCGAGAAGAGGGGAACATCATTTGCCCAAACGACAGGTTTATGTCCAGAAAACATGCATTCATTGACCTTACCGACAAAGGGCTAGTCTTAAGAGATGCAGGTTCTAGAAATGGCACATTTGTTTCCATGCGTGGGCGAATCGAGCTACACGAAGGCGATTATTTCATGATCGGAAGGCAGATCATGCGTGTGGAGGCTTTGGAACTGTAATGGGTAAGATAGAAGAACTGTCGGTTGTAATACCAGCATTCAACGAGGCAATGAGGATTGGTGCAACCCTGCGCAGGGTTTCCGAGTATTGCTGCTCGAGATTCGATAGGTTCGAGATCATTGTCGTGGATGATGGGTCCACCGATGAAACGGCAAAGGAGGCTAAGAATGCGATTCACGATGAGCGATTGAGGGTGATAGTGTTGGAAAAAAATCGAGGCAAGGGATATGCAGTCCGCACAGGAGGTCTTCACGCAAAGTTTGAATATGTCCTGTTTTCGGACGCTGATCTTTCCACACCCATTGAGGAGGTCGAAAACCTGGAAAAATATGCGTCTCCAAGGTCTTTAGTAATAGCCTCTCGTGGTCTTCAACAGTCGAGACTGGAAGTTCGACAGCCATTCTATCGGGAGACCATGGGGCGGATTTTCAATCTCATCGTCCGACTACTTCTAGTGCCTGATATCGCAGACACACAGTGCGGTTTCAAACTTTTCGGGCGCGAGGTAGTCAAGGAAATATTTCCAAGGACAACGATTGACCGATTCGCATTTGATGTCGAAATCATCTATCTGGCTAGGAAGTTGGGATTCGATGTCGTGGAGGTGCCTGTAAGGTGGCGCAACGACAGTCGCTCCCGAGTTCATCCTATCAGGGATTCTATGCAGATGCTAGCCGATGTGGGCAAGGTATTTGCACGAGAGCGAATCCTTTCACCGCTAAAGGGTGGTAAAGATAGGGGTTTCCCCGCAGGAAGGGAGTGATGCGCCGCATTCTTATAGCCCAGGATTCGGTCGAGGTAAGGGTCGCTGTCCTCCAGGATAACACCTTATGGGCTTTGCAAAGCGAAGGGGTCGAGACGGAAAAGATAAGAGGAAACATATATAAGGCACGGGTCGTCAGTGTGGAAAAAGGGCTCGATGCAGCCTTTGTAGATTTTGGACTTCAAAAGCACGGTTTCCTTCCCTTAAATGAAGTTTCGCTGAAAAGTTTGCGCACAATCAGCGGTAAGGTGCGAGCAAGGAGCCTCGGGGTAGGGGATTATGTGCTTGTTCAGGTTCAAAGAGAGGAGTTCGGTCACAAGGGCGCGCTTGTAACGATGAACATAACCTTGCCAGGGCGTTTTCTGGTGCTCATGCCATTTAGCGAGCGCTCAGGTGTATCTAGAAAACTTAGCCAGGAAGAAAGGGCAAGGCTTAGGAAGGCTTTGAAGGCGTTGAGGATCGAGGATGGATTTGGCGTCATCCTAAGAACCTGCAGCGCCGAGGCTTTCGACATAGGCGAAGTTCAGTCAGAGATTGATGAGCTCATAGGTCTCTGGCGAAAGATCGTGAGAGACTTCAATCAGGCAAGACAACCTACCATCCTCCATAAGGAAGAGAGGCTACACATTCGTTTTTTGCGCGACTTTCTTGATTCCAGTGTGTCCGAGGTTGTGGTCGAAGGCGAACAGATTTATCATGAGGTGCGGCAGTTCGTGCAGGATAAAGCACCTCAACTTCTTCATTGTTTAAGACTTTACAAAGACAAAGTGCCACTGTTTTCGAGGAACGGAGTGGAAACGCAAGCCATGGCATTGTTGTCCAACAGGGTGGATTTGCCATCGGGAGGAAGCATCGTCATCGCTCAGACAGAGGCTTTATGGGCAATTGATGTGAACTCGGGGAGGACAAGACGAAAGGACATCGAGGAAACTGCCTTTCTAACCAACATGGAGGCAGCAAGGGAGATAGCGAGGCAAATCGTGTTGAGGGACATGGGCGGGTTGATAGTCGTTGATTTCATTGATATGGAGTCTCTCGACCACAGGGAGCAAGTGCGCAAAGAAATCGAACACGCCTTGCGTCAGGATAAAGCGAGACTGCATGTGTCTGCGATAGGGGATTTTGGTCTGCTTGCCCTTTCCAGGCAAAGACTTGGGCAAGGGAGCGAGGGGACAATGCTGGAGGCTTGCACAGCGTGCAACGGCACTGGCAAGGTGGAAAAGCCGTTTTCTGTGGCAAGAAGGGTCGTTGCACGGCTTAGAGAAGGTCTTGCATTGCAAGAAGGGCGTTATGCGCTTGACAAGGTCACGATTAAGGTGCATCCCCGCGTGGCGACTGAGCTCTTCGACCGCTGGCGGGACCTTATCTTACAGTTGGAAAAGGCACATCATATTCGTATAAGTGTGTACGCCACCGAAGAAAAGGAACAATCGGACTTTGAAGTTCTATTTTCTGACAGGAAGGTGGATAACCAGAGGCAGGATATTGCGCAAGCTTCGGGTGCGAGCGAAAACCGCAAAGGATTGCCAACGCCAGATGAGATACATCTGACCGAGGCAAAAAAGGAAGAGGTCGGCAAGCAAAAAAGCAGAAAAAGGCGAAGGCGACATAGACCGAGGCGCGTTTCCAAAGACATTACAACGCGTGGAGGAGGGGAAGATGCTTGATGTGAAGTTTGTTGTCGAGAACATTGATGCCGTGAGGAAGGCGCTCGAGACTCGTGGCGATGTGTCTGGTCTCGACGAGGTGGAAAGGCTTTATAAGAAGCGCAAGGAGTTCGCTAGCAAGTGCGATGCGCTAAGACATGAACAGAAGGTCGTGTCTGAGCAGTTTCGCACAAGCAAGAGTGAAGAAGAACGGGAGGTCCTTAGAAAAAAATCAAAGGAACTTGCGCAGGATATCAGAGCCCTAGAAGAAATGCTGGCTAAAGTTGAAAGCGAGCTAAATGCCGCCCTTCTTCGCATTCCCAATGTACCCCATCCGAGCGTGCCAGTCGGAAAATCGGAGCTGGAAAATGTAGTGGTTCGGCAGTGGGGCGAGCCGAGGCATTTCAACTTCCAGCCTAGGGAGCACTTCGAGATAGGAGAAAAACTGGGGATCCTTGACTTCGAGTCAGCCAGAAAGATAGCAGGTGCGAGATTCGTGGTTTACCGGGGGATTGGGGCTAGACTAGAAAGGGCTCTGGCGAACTTCATGCTTGACCTGCATGTTTCCGAGCACGGCTACACCGAGATATTCCCGCCATTTTTAGTGACCGAGGCATGCATGATAGGCACAGGGCAGTTGCCAAAGTTTGAAGAAGAGATGTATTCGGTGCGGGATGGTTTTTATTTGATACCAACCGCAGAAGTGCCCGTGACAAACCTCCATAGAGAAGAAATCCTCGATGCCAGGTCACTGCCAATCAAGTATTGCGCCTATTCCGCATGTTTTAGACGAGAGGCTGGGTCTTATGGCAAGGATGTCCGAGGGATGACAAGGGTTCACCAGTTCCAGAAGGTAGAACTTGTCAAGTTTTGCACCCCAGAAACATCATATGATGAACTAGAATCGCTGGTGAGGGATGCGGAAGAGGTTCTGAAAAGGCTAGAAATCCCTTACAGGGTGGTTGCGCTGTGCACTGGAGACTTAGGTTTTGCATCAGCCAAGACATACGACATCGAGGCATTTTTCCCAGGACAGAACACCTACAGAGAGGTTTCTTCGTGTAGCAACTTCGAGGCATTTCAAGCAAGGAGGGCAAACATCAGGTTTAGACGGGAACAAGGGAAAAAGCCCGAGTTCGTTCACACCCTGAACGGTTCTGGACTCGCCATAGGAAGGACGATCATCGCAATCCTCGAAAACTTCCAGCAGGAGGATGGGTCGGTAATAGTGCCAGAAGCCCTAAGACCATATCTTGGTGTCGAAAAGATTGTGCCCATTATCTAGGGCTAGACAGCGCTTCCCAAATATGCCAAGAACTTAGTCAACACAAGTCCCCACCAGCGTCCGCGGCACGGAGCCTTCTATGCTTTCCTAGAAACCAGCCTTTTCTTCAAGATACTCGACATACTGCTCGAACCTTTCCTTGTCCTTTTGCTGTAAGGGCAACAGGCGAAGTCCAACACCAGGCAATCCATAGACCTTTTTTGCGTCCTCCCTACTAAGGAAGTGCACCACCTCGCCACGCAAACACAAAGGAATGTTTTGCTTGGGCAAAAACAGCCTTACCTCTACGATCTGTCCCTTGTGCACTTCGGTTTCGCACGCAACGAACAAGCCTTTTCTACTGAGGTTCAAAGCAAAGGTCGTCTGGAAAAACCCAGGACCGACCATCTGAACACGCAAAAGATTTGGCACCCTTGTCCATTCCCGATAATCCGCAAAGGAAAAAGCGTCGAGTTCAAAAAGCCTCGCATAAGACTCGCTGGGCGACAGAAGCTTCAAACCAGCCTCAAACTCGAAAGTTGGCTCTAGAACAAGGGGGAACTCGATCGTGTAATACACCGTGGCAAATCCCGAGGCAATCAACCCGTTCGGTCCCTCGACTTCGAAGCTCAAGTCTTGTCCTTCGACCACCTCATCGTTCGTGCGTATCCTCAACCTTGACGGGACAAGGTCAAAGGCGACGCCCTCGCCATTACCTGATTGCCCAAAAAACTTGACTGGGAATATCCTTCGTGATCCGTTCCTGTCCATCGTAGTTTCTCCGCAATCCACGATATTATTACACAACTCACGCCCGATAACAAAGTTTCACCCAAAAACTTCAGACATTCTGCTTTACTTCTGCTACTATTCTTTTGGCTTTTGGGGCAACAGGTATGAGAAGGACACTTGTGTTTGTCGCTATCACTTACTGGTCGCTGTATCCACCGCGTGCTCATGCTCAGGAGGCAAGCGATAAGAAAGGCGATGAAGGGCAGGTAGTCTTTACTGAAGCCAAAGAAAACGGGAAGGAGCAGGAAAAAAAGAAAAAAGAAAAAGAGCATGGTCGTCCGCCATTCGAGGGGAGCGAACTGTTCATGGGAAGAAGCATCAAGCCTGCAAAGAGGGCGAAGACCTTTACAGTTGGCATAAAAGCAGCAGGGGCACCGTTAGATTTTGCGGCGAGCACATTGAAGGATCAGTTTATCCATGATGCTTGCGGAGGTAATCAGACATGCGAAAATACCGTGACTCAAGGCTTGAACAAACTTGCGTCTCTATCGGATAACGACTGGAACGCACTCGTTACAGCAGTTCAAAGCGCAGACAAAACCGCTTATGAGCAGGAAGCAAAAAAAGCAGGGTTGACCGAGGAGCAGATTAATCGAGTTGACGATTACTTGCAAAAGGCGTGTCCCAAAGGTCAGTCATGTCCTACCCTTAATGCGATCCGCTATATTGCGCAGTCAAAAGCATCCATCCTTCTTGGACCCTATGTTGACATAAACCTTGCCCCCATCGAGATATCTGCCGACTTCCCGATAGTCCTCGTCTTATCGCAAGGCTCGACTGACGCCGGAATACGGAATCTCAATGTCGAACTGAAGATGGCAAAGCACTTCGATGTGAAACTTGTAAATCTTGGAGTTGGCGGTGGACTTCATCTATATTTTCCAACTGGGAGTAAGGATTCTGAAAGGGCAGCGTTTGGATTCCTGTTCCATGCGCCAAGGTATTTGTTCGGTTATCTATCTTGGGCGCCCTATTTAGTTGTAGGGATGGACTCTCGTCTCATCACCATTCAAGGTTGTGGAGAACTGGTCTTTTCGCACAAGATGAGATCAAGAGATGACACACTGTCTTCCAATGTTATCCACACTCGATACGGTGTTGGGCTTACATTGCTTCCCGATTTTTTCATCTCACTTGTTGGCGAAATCAACGGGCTTGCTCCTGTCTATAAGTCCGACGATTATTTGGTGCTTTATGGGTCGGGCGGGCTTCTGTTCCATCTGTGGGTCTTGAAGTTCGGAGTCTCTGCAATCGCTCCGATCTATCAAGGAACAAAAAAGGGCGAAACCCTTCCCTCCATTTATGGGATAAATGTCAACCAGTTGTCTAAGTTTTCGCTGACAGGTTACGCAGCACTAGTCTTTTGAAAAAGTCGAGGAACATCTTTTCTGTCCGTGCTGATACGGGTTCCTGTATCGACATCTTCTCAAACAAACCGATTCATCGAACCCTGAGCCATTGTCAGGAGGCTTCAACACTTGCTACCTGAAAGATTTCGACGCAACTAAGTCAGTAGCGATGGAACGGTAACCTTTTTCAAAAGCACAATGTATTCGTTATGCATCGTTACATCTTTTTCCCCTTTTACATTGGATGGGGCGTTTTCCAGTGGCATCCTCTTGCTAGATATGGCTCTGACTAGCGTTTTTTCATGCTCGAAGCCCTGGTCTTCGAAAAAATCCGCACAAATCCTGTCTGTCGGCAACTCAAGACCTTTCACCCTTCGGTTTCCAACTACAAAACAGACCGTGCCATCCTTTTTGACCTTTTTGGCAATGAAGCAAATCGCACGATAAAGGTCGCTATAAAACCCAAACACCTCCCTAGCCCGTTTCTTGTCTTTATTGGCAATGTCTTCAATCACTTGGTATAGCAAAGCGGAAGGCAAACCTTGGGTTATGTCTTTAGGTTTTGCACCAAGCGATTCCCTGTCCACCCGTTCCTCGAGTCCAAGCCATCTTAAGGATAGCCTCGAAAACTGTCCGTAAGCAACGGTAGTCCTCGAGTCCCCGTATGGAGGCGATGTGACTACAAGGTCAACAGAGCCATCTTCTAGCGCAAGGTCATGGGCGATATTTCTTTCTTCAAAGTGAAGTTTCACCATCTTGGGTGCGTGCTGCGTATAAAACCCTGTAATAAGCCGGATATTCTTATAAGAGACATCTTGAAAAACCTTTAGCACATCGCTGACACCCCTGCTCTCCTTTCTTTTGAGCAGTTTGAATTCGTTGTAATCGGTTCTGGATACCCTCCTGACTGTCTCTGAAAAGGCGACCTTGAAAAATCTTTGCACACAGCCATCTTTGACCCTTTCTATTGCCTTCCTAAGCCTAGACAACTGCTGAACTATGGACTCGTCGAACCAGTAATCAATATTGTGAAATCTAACTTCCTCGGGTTTTTCTAGCCTAAATGCTTCGCATATTTCGGTGAGCGCTTTCACCAATGTTTCATGCTCTATTGGCGTAGTCCTTACTTGAGCGACCAGTATGGCTAGGGGGTTTATATCATAGCCTACGAAGTTCCTCCCACCTACCAGACATTCCCCTGCCACGACCCCTGAGCCCATGAAAGGGTCCAAAACCAAATCCCCCTCGAACGAATACTTTTCGATAAGCTCCCTAACCACAAGAAAATGAAACATAGCGGGATAGGGATGTATCCCATATATCCCACTAGACGCAGGGACATCTTTGAAATCCAGATATTGCGCCCTGATCCTCTTGTAGGGTATGCCAGTCACATGGGTCGTTTTGTCCGTGTCTAAGTCAAAAAGCGGAAGATTTGCCATGATGATGCTTCTCGTTTACTCGCCCCAATAACCTCGGAAAATGCTAGGTCCAGATGCAACAGCCCTGAACTTGGTCGCTTGTCAAACCTGCTCTCGTGTGACACGCGTCCAAAGCACTTATTCCACTACCTCACACTTTCCAAAATCTCCTGTGCCACCGAATTAGCACTTTTGATGCGCTGTCTAAGTCGTTTCACCTCTTGTTTCAGTGCGGCCACCTTGATTTGAAGTTTCCCCACTCGCCTTATGTTTTCGTCCAGAGCACGCTTCAACTCCAGAGCCTCCCTTCTTGCCTCCTCCACTATAGCCGAGCCTTCCTCACGCACCCCTAGTGTGTCCATAAAAAAGAACTCGGGGTGTCTCGCCTCCACCTTGAATGGGTCATTGTCGCACTCCCTCAAAAGTTTTTGCAACAACGCCTTTACTTCGAAAAGATTCCCAATATCCTTCCGAACAAGTGCAACAAAGAGTCTGAGAATCTGCAAATCTTCCCTGGAATAGGCGTAATGCTTCCCATTGTGCTTGATGGGCTTCAAAATCGGGTAGAGCACCTTGCGATAATACCTGACGCATGACTCCTTGATTCCAAGCCTTGATGCAACCTCGCCAATTCTGTAGAACGCTTGCCCTGTCTGCGGTGTGTCAGGCATAAAGCCCCACAGCCGCCTCCAGGCGGCTACTTATTTAGAAGGTCTCGAAGCACTTTGCTTGCCTTGAAACTAACAACCCTTCTTGGCGAGATGACAATGGTCTTGCCAGTCCTCGGATTCCTGCCGGGTCGGGGCCCCTTATTTCGCACTGTAAAAGTCCCAAATCCCGAGACCTTGACCTTTCCCTCCCTGACCAACCCATCCTTCATGAGCTCAATCAGCGTCTCCACTATGTCGGTCGCTTCCCTTTTCGAAAAGGCACCAAGCCTTTCATAGACGGAATCAATGATGTCGTTCTTGGTCATTGACCACTCCCCAAAGCAGCCCTTGCGGTCTGAACCAGGCTCCCAAACGCAACCCCATCAGACACCGCCAAGTCCGCAAGCATCTTCCTGTCGAGAGCAACGCCTGCCCTGGAAAGTCCCTTCATGAACTCGCTGTATGTCATCCCGTGGGCGCGACACGCTGCGTTTATCCGAATAATCCATAAGCGTCTGAAGTTACGTCTTCGCTGGCGCCTGTGAATGTAAGCGAACATCAGACTCCTGCGCACCTGCGCCACTGCCGCTCTGAATGTGTTCTTCCGCCTCCCCCAATACCCTTTTGCCATCTTCAGGATCTTCTTGTGCCTTCGTCTCGTTTTGAAACCACCTTTTGCACGAGCCATCTTCAGACCTCCTTACCCATTTGGTAACAACCTGCGCACCTTTCTTGCATCACTTTGAGCCACGCATTTGGGCTTCCTGAGCCTCCGTGTCCTTTTGGAACTTTTGTGCTCGAGGAGGTGGCTCTTGCCAGCCCTGAACATCATGATCTTTCCCGTTCCAGACCTGGAAAACCTCTTTGCTGCAGATTTGCTTGTCTTTATCTTAGGCATTTTCACCTTCCTTTTGTTTCTGAACCACCGAAGGCTTTTTGGAAGTCTTCGGCATGACAAACATTGTAAGAAGACGCCCTTCGCTCGTGATAGGACGCTCCAGTGTGCCAACATCCATAAGTTCAGAGGCAACTTTTTCCATGGTCTCGCGACCTAAAGGCAAAAACTGAAGCTCCCGCCCTTTGAAGAACATGGATATCTTCACTTTATGCCCATCCTGTAAAAACTCCTTGGTTTGCCTGATCTTCGTTTGCAAGTCGTGTTGGTCGGTGCGGTATCTGATCTTGACTTCCTTGACCTGCCCTCCTGCCTGCTTCTTCTTCTGCTCTGCAAGTGCCTTTTTCCTCTCGTATTTGAACTTTCCAAAATCCATAATGCGACAAACAGGAGGATTGGCGTTAGGTGCAACCTCAACAAGGTCTAACCCTGCCTCTTCTGCCATCCTCAATGCCTGAGAAAGGCTCATAACACCCATGTTTTCGCCATTCACTCCGACCAAGCGAACCTCCCTTGCACGGATTTTGTTATTTACTCTATACTCCTTCTCTTCGCCTGCCACGACCTCCTCTCGGAGTCCCAGACAAAAGCAGTAGGCACGGGCGGGATTGAACCGCCGACATCTACCGCGTCAAGGTAGCGCTCTCCCACTGAGCTACGTGCCTGCGCGAAAGGTAAAAGCTATTTTCGCCATATCTGCTTGCGTTGTCAAGGGGTTTTGTGAAAAACCGAAACACGAGCCCAAAGAATGCCCCTTTTGCGCACGATGTTTGCCTCCGATTGCCTTCAAGACCTCGATAACTTCTTGCAAGACAACAAAAGAGAACAGTTATCTCCCCGTTACCAGTTCAACCATGACCCTACGGCCTGCCCGATTTTTCGAAACTGTTACTGTCGAGCAGACACCATCATGACCCTCGAGCGACAATGCGCCGTCTCCAGAGATGCCGCCTACCACAGAGCCATCGCCTTGATAGACGCAGTTCCTGTCCCAAACTTCACCTTTCGAAGCACATTCGGGCAAGGATGAGAAACCCCCAGAACACGGCTTCACTTCAACCTCCGTTCCATCTGCAAGTTTTCTGAACCCGCTTTTTCGAGCGCCCACTATCACAATCAGTTTTTTCTCTTCGCTCTCCTCGACCGACTTCCTTGCTGGCGCAGACCCCACCCCTCGAACATCTTCGTCCAGCATCACAACAATCCCCCCAGCCCTAAGATAAACGGGTATCATGCCCAAAGGCGCAGGAACCGTGGTTCGAGCAGGTCCCACGACCTTTTCTTTCGTCCAGAAGTCATAAAAAACATCGGGTGGGAAGTCTATCGTCCTAGTCACAGCACCTTCCTCCACTACTGGAGCCACGAACAAGGCATCCCCCAGCATGTATTCGAACCTAGCCCTTTTCGCCCCATCCCAGCCTGGATATTCAAGCACAATGTGCCTCATTGCAGGAATCCCTTGTTCCATCGCCTCTTTATGTAAGGATTCCAGATAAGGCAGTAATCTTAGATGGAACAAGGCGAACTTCTTGAAATGCTCAAGGGTTTCATCGTCTTTATCAAAGTTCCAGTTCTCTTTGTAGTTCAACCCCCTGTGTGTGCGCATGACTGGCGATAGTGCCCCAAGTTCTGTCCACCTCATGTAAAGTTCCTTGGTGGAAGGGGGTGCGACATATCCTGTATATCCTGCGATGTCGTGTCCGAAAGCGCTTATCCCGCTAAGCCCAAGGTTCACCCCGTAGGGAATGATGCTCGGCAGTCCATCCAGCACATCGAATGATGTAAGTTGATCTCCAGCCCAGACCACAAGCAGATACGGGTTCGAACCAAGATAGCCTGACCTTGAAAAATATAAGGCATCAGGTCTTTTTTCCTGCAAGACCTCGTAGTTCGCTCTTGCCCAATCGACTGTATAGAGGTTTCCATATTCGATGCCTGTCCTTCCGTCGTAGAAATGCATGTCAGGAGCGACCCACTCGCCATAATCCGCCATGAACCCGTCAATCCCTGTATCCCACGCCCTCCTGAGCCTTTCCTTCAACCACTCTTTCGCCTCGGGATTCGTAAGGTCAACAAGCGAGGCAATATTAGAAATAAACACGAATGTGTAGGGCGAACCATCCGCTTTTGTCGGGACATACTTCTTCTGGATCGCCTCATCGAACTCCTTCGTGCCCTTTTCCAAGAAAGTGTTGAAATAGGTAAGAACCTTCACCCCAATCTTGTGGAGCCCTTCAGCCATCAAAGGTAAATCTTTGTCTTCATAGTTGTGGTAATCCTGATCCCAAATTGCTGTGGCGGGGATGTCCTTTTCGACGATAATCTTCGCCTGTTCCAGCACATCTAATGGCTCCCCGACAAACGCAAGCCATGGGCCGAAAGCCCATCTTGGCACAGGATTTTGCCTTCCATAAAGTGCTGTAAAAGAGCGCACGACATCTTTGGGGGTTGGACCTAAAAGCACCTTCAATGTCGCCCGACAATCGTTCGGGTCGCATCGGGACTGAATCTCGAACACATCCTTTTCTTCGGAGCACAACAAAAATCTGCTCCTGTAAGGCGTTTCAAGCACCACACCGAAAGCGACGCCATCCCGAACAACAACCGTGTAGGGCAGAGGGAAATATGCATCATAGACATGTCCCACTAGTGATGCAGTTTCTTCCTTCACATCCTCGCTCTTTCCGAGCCCTTGCTCGACAACCCTAATAGGGACGGTCTGTCCCCTGAACTCAGCTGCGTGCGACTGCCCCCCAAGACCATAAAATGCCATTGTTTCATCGCAGGAAAATCGCCATCTAATCTCGTTCATTCCATCCATCTGGACCTTTGCTGTAAGCGAAAGACCCACAGGAATTTGCTCGACCATAACAAAAAGAACCTGCCTATTAGCGTTATCAGTAAACATGTATTCTCCATCACCGCCACTAAGTCTAAAACCTTTTAAGTCAAGCACTTCCTCTTCATCTCTTTTCACACCTAAAAAGCCCTGAACCCACTCGAACGATTCCGCTACCTTTGCAAGTTTGAATGCCCCATCCACTGTGCTCAGGATAACTTTGCCATCCTTGTCCAGAAACGCAATCTTCGGAGGCTCCACATTGATTGAAACATTCATAGGTTGTTCTGGTGCTTGATTCTTTGCGCTCGAGCAAGCAAACACTAAAAAAACTGAGCCAGCAAGCAAAATTTTGTTCATAACACCCCCGCCATCAGCCATCGTTCAGCCAGCACCAAAGCACTTCCAGCATCTGTCCTTGGTGCGCGCAAAATGTCCAAAGGCTTCCCATCTTCAACGGGTCTTCCGCCATCGAAGACCACGATGCGACTGCAAAGTCCAGAAATAAGAAGAAGCGAATGAGATACCACGATCAAGGTGCATCCAGTCTCTCGCCACGCAAGGTACAAGAGCCCTATCATGTTGTTTGCATTGACAGGGTCTAAACCAGAAAATGGCTCGTCCGCCAAAATCACATCTGGCTTGGTGGAAATGGCTCGTGCGATGAGCACCCGTTGACATTGACCCAAAGACAACTGTCGAGGGGTGCGCAAAAGATATTCCTCGCCCAAACCGACCTTGTTCAAAAGTTCAAGTGCGTATGCCCTTTTTTCGAAGCGCGTGACCATGCGGTGAACAAGCATAGGTTCTACAACCGCGTCAACGACCTTTTGGCACGGATTCAAACTGCCATACACATCCTGCGGAACAAACGAGACATGGCGCAAGAAGGCTTTATAGTTCTTGCATGGATGAACGAAGTCCCCCACTTTGACTATACCTTCTTGAAGTTTTTGAACCCCCAAGATTGTCCTTAGTAACTGCGTCTTTCCACTTCCACTTTTGCCAACAATCCCAACCCTTTCTTGAGCATCAATCCTTAGATCGAACCGCTCGCCTTCAAAGAACCTAAGCAAAGCATTTTTGAACTCGACGCAAAGCCCCATCAGGACTTCAAAAACCCCCTCTGTTCACAAAATGCCATAACAATATTGAGCTTTCTCGCATCATTCGGGCCCACAAGTTGTTTGGCGTTCCCTTCGAACACTAGCCTTCCTTCCTCCATGACCAGAACGCGAGAACACAGAGCCATGGCGAACGGAAGGTCGTGAGTCGCTACAAGCAAAGCCATCTTTGATCTTTCAACCAGAGACGAAAGAAGCCTTGCAAGCTCAAGCTTCCTAAAGGTGTCAAGCGCAGAAGTTGGCTCGTCCAGAAGCAAAAAACTTGGGTTATGCAGGACAGCAAGCCCAAGGCAAGCCCTCTGCAACATGCCTCCAGAAAACTGGAACGGATATTTTCTAAGCTCAGAACGACTTATCCTGAGCCCAACCCTCTCGAACACCTTCATGACTAGCGAAACTGCATCATCCCTCGTGCCATTTTTCCAAGCATAGAATGTCTCGAGTGCTTGATATTCCATTGTAAAAAAAGGATCGAAGGCAGAAAAAGGGTCTTGAAAAACAATGGCGATGTCTTTCCCAAGCGCTGGTTTTCTTTTTGTCTCCCCCAAAAACTCCAACCGCCCAGATATCCTTGCATTCCAAGGCAAAAGCCCGCATATAGCCCCTAGGAGTGTGCTTTTTCCAGACCCCGATTCTCCCAGAATCGCGACCGCCTCGCCTTGCGAGAGCTCGAAACTAACATCCTTTACTGCATATCCAGGCGAATCGCCATATCGGACAGAAAGCCCTTCAATCTTCAACAACTTTGTCATCCTCGGTATCACCGCCCTCTATGATGTGGTCATAGTCAACATTCTCGAAATCCTTGCGTGGTTCATACCCGCCCATCGCTTGCATAAACTCTTCGAAAACCTTCCTTGCGAATAGCCTCAAATCCTCTTTTTTGCCCTCCAGGAACAGTTCCTGAGCGGTTGCATGAGCCTTGGCGATGTTATAGTTCACATGCCTCGTGTCTTCAGGCAGGATGTGGTGTTCTGCCATAATGGCAAGGATTTCGTTCGGGTGAACCCCATAGTGTTCTGCTAGCGAATGCAAGTTAAAGAAGCGATATTGAAAATCCTTATCTAGCCCTAAATAATAACCACAAAAGATTTGGAACAAGGTCGGCTTCATCGCAAACAGTTTATCACATCCGCTTCGAAATAGCGCGAGAAAAATTCGACTTGCATTTTGTGAAGTGACCTTTTAATATTCGTGCCTGCATCCGGGTTTTCCGGGTGGTGATTTGGCTTTTATCTTTAGGAGAGAAGAGATGAGGCACATCGTAGCACCACTACTAATCATGGCGTTTGGCTTAGGCTCCTGCAAGGAGCAAGCAAACAAGGCAGCACCAGGCAAGCAGTCTGGGGCGGCAAAAGAGAAGGTCGAGGTAGTCCTTCATGTCATGTCTCAGTGCCCGTTTGGGGTGCAGGCAGAAAACATCATGAAGGAGGCTATAGAGAAGATCGGGCGAGACAGGGTGGACCTGAAGCTCGAGTTTATTGGCAATGAACCTCAGCCTGGTCAGCTTTCCTCGATGCATGGGGAAAACGAGCTGAAAGGCGACCTTTTGCAGGTCTGTGCTCAGAAGTATGCGCCAGAAAAACTACTCGACCTTTTGGACTGCATGAACAAGAACTACCGGGAAATTCCGAATAACTTCGATGGTTGTGCCCAGCAGGTAGGGATTGATGGGGCTAAGATAAAGGCATGTGCGGATGGCGACGAAGGAAAGCAACTTTTGTCCGCGTCCTTCAAGCGGTCTCAAGAAAAGGGTGCGCGTGGTTCGCCCACCATCTTCATTGCAGGTCAAAAATACGAAGGTGCAAGGCAGGCTGATCAGTTTGCCAGAGTGATATGTAATGGCTATAAGACAGAAAAGCCCGAATACTGCAAGAACATCCCTGAACCAAAGAAGATCGGTTTGACCGTGCTTAGCGACAAAAGATGCAAGGACTGCATGCCGGATCGTATCCTTGGGCAGCTCAAGAACATGATGCCTGGCATTCAGGCAAAGGTTCTGGATTATAACGACCCTGAAGGCAGGCAGCTTTATGACTCTCTGAAGGACAAAGGTGTGAAGCTCCTTCCAGCGTTTCTTTTCGAGCCTGTTGTGATGGAAGACCCGGGTTCACAGCAGATTCAGAGGTTCATGGTTGATGCAGGTCCATACAAACTTCTAAACATCGGTGCAAAATTCGACCCGACAGCCGAGATCTGCGACAACAACATAGACGACGACAACAACGGCAAGGTTGATTGCGACGACCCAGGGTGTCAGGGGCAACTTGTGTGCAGACCTACCATCGAAAAGGACTTGAAGGTCTTTGTTATGAGCCAGTGTCCATTCGGGATCAAGGCGCTAAACTCTATGAAGGAGGTGCTTGAAGCATTCAAAGACGACAAGATCAACTTCGAAATCCATTACATTGCGGATGAGCAGGCGCCTGGTCAGTTCTCCGCACTCCACGGACAAGGCGAGGTTGATGAGAATATTCGGCAGTTGTGTGCGATGAAATACTATCCGAAGGACTACAAATACATGGACTACATCTGGTGTCGGAACGAGAACATCAGAGATACGAACTGGCAAGAATGCGCGAAGAAGGCAGGCATGGATGTCGCCAAGATAGAGAAGTGCGCCACTGGTGACGAGGGGAAGAAACTCCTTTCAGAAGACCTGAAGATTGCAAAAGCGCTAAATATTGGCGCTAGCCCAACATGGCTTGCGAACAACAAGTTCAAGTTCTCTGGTCTTGCAGCTGAGCAGATCAAGCAGAATCTGTGCTCCTATAACAAGGATTTGAAAGGGTGCTCGAAGACCCTCTCTTCTGATGTGCAGGGTCCGCAAGGCGGATGTGGGAACTAACACAGGCTCCTTTCGTAGATTGATTTCCAGATGAAAATCATACTGAACGGCAAAGAAAGAGAGATCGAAAAAGGCACGACTGTGGCTCAGTTGCTCGAGGCGATGGGGCTAAAGGAGAGACCTGTCGCAGTGGAAGTGAACAAGCGGATTGTTCGGAAACAGGAACACGCACAGTTCGAACTGAAGGATGGCGACAGGGTCGAGGTGGTTACATTCGTGCAAGGAGGATGAAAAATGGAAGACAAGCCCCTTGTTATCGCTGGTAGGGCATTCCGGTCCAGACTATTTGTGGGAACTGGGAAGTACAAGTCCTTCGAGACAATGCGAGAGGCACTTTTGGCGTCGGGAGCAGAGGTAGTGACTGTTGCGATAAGGCGAGTTGACCTGAGTAGCCGAGAACAAGGAAGTTTTGCATCCTTCATACCTCCAAATATGACGATTTTGCCTAACACTGCTGGATGCTATACCGCTGAGGATGCTATAAGGACCGCCTATCTTGCTAGGGAGCTGGGGCTCGGCGACATGATAAAACTCGAGGTCATTGGCGACCAGAAGACCTTGTTCCCTGACACTGAAGGGCTTTTGGAGGCGGCAAAGGTGCTGGTGAACGATGGCTTCATTGTGCTACCTTACACGAACGATGACCCTGTCGTTGCAAAGAAACTTGAGGATGTAGGTTGCGCAGCCGTCATGCCACTTGCTGCGCCAATAGGTTCTGGACTAGGCATCAGGAACAGGCACAATATTGCGATTATAGTAGAGCAGGCAAAAGTCCCTGTAATCGTGGACGCAGGCGTCGGCACTGCCAGCGATGCTGCGATTGCCATGGAACTCGGCTGCGATGGGGTTCTTATGAATACTGCGATCGCCGAGGCTAAAGACCCTGTGATGATGGCAAAAGCGATGAAACTAGCAGTGGAGGCAGGAAGACTTGCGTATCTTGCTGGAAGGATTCCACCAAAGTTTTACGCCTCTGCCTCGAGCCCTCTCGTCGGAATGATACAATAGGATGTCTCTTTTCAGGTTTCTGCTTATCAGTGATGCAGAACTTTTGCCTCTTCAGCGCCTTGTCCCCTTCGTCAAATCGTTGTCCAGACAACTGCCCGCTGGCTTACTTGCTGTCCAGATAAGGGAAAAGGCGTTGAACTCGAAAACCCTGCTAAGTGTTGCCAGAGACATGGTTTTAGAGTTGCGCGATTCTTCGGTCAAGGTTCTTGTAAACGACAGACTCGATATCGCCATTGCGGCGGGCGCCCATGGGGTGCACCTTCCTGCTTCAGGGCTTCCGCCTGATATAGTGAGGTGTCATTTCAAAGGACTTATAGGGGTTTCTACACATTCCACCGAGGAGTTGCAACTACTAAAACCACCAGTGGTTGACTTTGCTACATTCGGTCCTGTGTTCGAGACTCCCAAAAAGCGTTCGTTTGGACCTCCGCAAGGCTTACAAAAACTAAAAACTGCCACATCAGTTGCCCGTGTTCCTGTGTTCGCCATTGGGGGCATATCTGAAGAAAATGCGCATACGCTTAGAGGAACCGGTATTTATGGTGTAGCCTGCATCCGTGCTGTCCTTTGTTCGAAAGACCCTGCAAGGACGGTGATCAAGATTCTGGGGGATTCAGGGTTGCAGGAAGGCTTGAGCTAGCAGGTGACAAAACTTCCACCCTGTTCCTGCCTGATGCCTTTGCCTTTACCAGTGCGCGCTTCGCAGTCTCTATCAGTTCATCCAGAGCTTCTGCGCTTTGTGGTCTTGCTATCGCTACCCCAGCCCTTATTGTTGCCCTAACCTCTTTGTCTTTGTATCTAAAGGGAGTAGATGCGACAATCTCTCGTATCTTTTGTGCAAGCGCAATCCCTCCAAATGCATTTCTGTCAACCGTCAGAATGATGAAATCATCTGGCGGCCACCTTCCCATATGTCAATCTTCCTGATGTTATTGCGGATGACAGAACCGATCTCGGACACCAGAAAGTCGCCTGCTTCCTTTCCAATCATCTCGTTCACGATGGAAAGCCCATCGATGTTGACAAGGACAACCGCCAAATAGGCATCGAACCTCCTTGCCCTCTCCTGCTCTATCACAAGACTAGGGCGCTTTACTCTTTCTGGCTTCTTTTTCTTTCCCATGGTCTAACCTCGCACTACCCATAGGCTATTCTACAACTTCGAGCGAGAATTGACGATAGCAACATTTCGTGATATGAAATCTAGTTGCCTGACACCACGAAGGTCAAAGATGCAGGCTCAAGCGAACAATCAGCACAATGACGCCAACGAAGGACAGCACATATCTGCGATGGTCCAGACCCCAGGACCCATCCTCAGATTTTTTGGCAAGCGCTTCTTCGGTGCTATCGCCTTCGATGAAAAAGACAGAAAACGGATCATGGATGCCTATACAGAAGGTGTCCCAGTCTTTGTGCAAAACTCGAAAAGCCTATTGGACTATCTTTACCTGAACTATGCCTTCCTTCGATGGGGCATTCCATTGGTGCAGTTTGCCCTTGGCATGAGTCTTATACTTTTTAGACCGCTTAGGGCAGTCTTTGGCTACATATTCCGTTCGCTTTTCAGGCGGAAAAAGGATAAGAAGCCCGAAAACGAGGTTATGACAAACACCTTACTGCAAAAGAAGCCTGTGCTAGTATGGCTTAGAAGACCACAAAGTTTGATTCAATGGGGTCTTGAAGAAAAGCCAAAACACCTTGAGACTTTGATAAAGGCGCAGGCAGATTGCGCTTTTCCACTGATCTTGTTACCCATAACCATCATCTGGGACCAAACACCAGAAAGCTACGACCGCACGATTTTTGATGTAATCTTTGGTGACCCTCAGGCGCCCAGCGCCATTAGGAAACTTATATCCTTCGTTCGCAACTTTACAAAGGCAAGAGTTCAAACAGCAAGACCAATAAACCTGCAAAACTTCCTTGAAGAAAACAAGGATACTGAAGACATCGAGGTTCTGGCTGGAAGGCTCAAGTATGAACTCAGCAGGGAGTTTTTGTTAGAAGCAAAGGCGGTCAGAGGACCGCTTCTGAAAGGGGCGAAGCGCATCGTGGACGAGATACTGCGAACGCCCTCTTTTCAAGAACAGCTTTTAGAGGCGGCAAAAACAAGCGGTATAGACGAAGAAACAGCCGCACGGCTTGCTAGACAATATTTAATGAAGATGGCTGCAGATTTCAGGTTCAACTGGACAGAGTGGTTAGGGGTGGCGGTTGCATTTTTGTTCAATAGGTTTTTCAGGGGCATCTCGGTGGATCAAAAAGGGCTTCAAGTTCTGAGAGATGCAAGCAGAAAGGCACCAATTGTGCTTGTTCCAGCGCACAGAAGCCACATTGACTATCTTATGATCTCGTGGGTCATCTATACGCACGGGCTTGTGCCACCACACATTGCAGCGGGCGAAAACCTTTCATTTTGGCCCGTAGGTCCAATATTTCGGCATTCAGGGGCATTCTTTATAAGGCGGACAATCAAAGGGGACGAAATCTATAAGGTCGTGCTGGCGCACTACCTAAGAAAACTTTTGAAGGAAGGTTACTGCGTTGAATTCTTCATTGAGGGGACGAGGAGCAGGACAGGGAAATCATTAACACCAAGACTTGGGTTACTGAAGATGGTCGTGGATGCGGTCGTTTCAGGTGCTGCACCTGATGCAATCTTTCTGCCATTAGCGGTGACATACGAGAAGGTAATAGAAGAAAAGGCTTATCAACAGGAATCCTCGGGTGCTGAAAAAAAGAAAGAAAGTGTTCTGGCTCTTGCGAAAGGTGCGAAGGCGCTAACAACCCGATATGGAAAGTGTTACCTGCGATTCGAATCGCCAATAAGCCTTGTTTCATACCTAAGGTCGCAAGGCATCGAAGTGAACCCAGAACAGCACATCCAAGTAAGTTCCGAAGTCCTTAGAAGACTTGCACACTTGCTCGTTTACAAGTTCAACAGTTGTTTTGTGGTGACTATACATCAGGTCGTGGCATTTGCTTTGCTTTCGCACCCGAAGCGTGGCATATACTTTGAGACACTCTTGAAAAGGGTGGGGTTTTTGATACTTTATCTTTATGCGAGGGATGCCCTTTTGTCTGACATAATCCTTGAACCCCTTACCTCGCTTGGACTTCTTGCCGGTATCGAGAAGCGGGCGCGGCTGGTCCCGTGGGATGAAGAGACTGGCGACAGAATGGATGCCATAGGGTTTGCCCTGAAATCACGAGTGGAAGATGTCATAAAAGTCTTCTACAAAGAAGAGAAGGTCACCTTGCAAGAATATGCTGGAGATGTTGTGATATCTGTTAGACCTGAGGCGAGGTTAGCGCTCGACTATTACAAGAACGGGCTTATCCACTTCTTCGCTACGCAGGCGATCTTTTCGAGGGCTTTGCTTTCAGTGTGCAGGGACGGCAAAGAAATAAGTCTAGATAGCGTTTCCACTAGAAGCAAGGAACTTTCCAGAGTGTTCAAGTATGAATTCATTTTTTCGCCAGAAGAGCGATTTGAAGAGATTTTTGCCAAAACCATGAATGAGTTCCAGAACGAGAAGGTGATAACGGTTGAAGATGGAAAAGTGAAGATTCTCGACAGCGGCGAAGATATATTGAGGTTTTTTGCAGGGGTCATCGCACCCTTCATCGAGGGATATAAGGTGATGGCAATGGTCGTTCAGCGGGTGGGCGGTAAAGCAAACAAGAAAGAGGTTTTGAAGACCGCTGTTCAACAAGGGCGAAAGATGTTTTTGGTTGGGGAACTAGACCACACTGAGGCGATCAATACCGTTCTGTTTGGCAACTGTTACCAGTTTCTGCTAGACGAAGTATCTTCGGGTAAGTGCAAAGACTTGGAAAGTGCTGGCAAAGAGATGCTGGAGATTTTAGCCCCCTAGACTATCTCGCCAGTGAAGCACGCCTCCCAAACTGGGAGTATTTCGCCTGGGTCTGTAACTGTCCTTGCATTGTAAACGATAGCCCCGTCTGCGAGCGTCTGTTCCGCAAGGAATGAAAGTGCGTCCTCTGGCACACCAAGGTCTTTGAATGCATAGGGAAGCCCTAAAGACTTTGCAAATGCCTGTATTGCAACCGCTAAAGTTTTCCCTGTCACTTCCCCACTGATGCCGAACGCATTTGCTATCATCTTGTATTTCTCGACCGCTGTCTCGTAGTTGAACATGATAACAAAAGGCAGGGCGATAGAGTTTGCAAGCCCGTGATGGATGCCAAATTGGGCGCCAACCGTATGGGCTATGGCGTGGCAAAGTCCAACCTGCGCATTCGAGAATGCAGCGCCAGCAATGCACGAAGCAATCAACTGCGCGCCCCTTGCCCTGAGGTCGTCCAAAGCCTCGATGCACCTTGGCATCGCCTCTCGCAAAAGTCTTATAGAGTGAAGTGCAAGGGCGTCTGAAATAGGTTCGGACTGAAGCGAAGTTAGCGCTTCTATCGCGTGGCTTAGTGCGTCCATACCTGTTGCAGCAGTTAGATGCGGTGGCAAACTGACAGTAAGCTCGGGGTCCAGTATTGCAGAGTCAGGCAGGATATTGTAATCCCCGAAAAGGATCTTCCTTTTTGCCTGTTCGTCCTTGATAACAGCCACATAGGTCACTTCCGACCCAGTTCCTGCGGTTGTCGGGACAGCGATATGAGGGGCTACTTTCTTGCTAAGGTTCTGAAAGCCTTCATAATCCCGAAGATGCCCTCCCTCGCTAAGAAGGATTGCGATACCCTTGGCCGTGTCAATGACACTTCCTCCCCCAATGGAAACCACCCCTTCTGCCCCCTTTGCCTTAGCGAGCTCATAACCCTTTTCGACCGTCTCGACACTGGAATCCGATGGAACATCCAAAAACTCTGCAACTAACTTTTGCCCCAACAGCCTTTCTGCCCTCTGAACAATATCTGTCTTTTCTGCGAGCACCCTATCCGAAACCAAGACTACCTTGTCCACTCCAAGTCTTGACGCCTCTAACGGGACTTCTTGGAGGCTCGACGCACCAAAAATGACCCTTGTAGGCATATAAAACACAAAACCAAGGTCTTCGCGGATCATGGCAAGTCCTCGCTATTGTTCATCGGGAAACACGGTTGGCACCATGCCTGCTGATTCTACAAGTGCCTTAGAAGCATCAACAAACCTCACGATGGTCGGTAGGTCGCCTTTGAGCTTCAGTTTTCCCTGTAACATGCCCGTTATGGGATTCAACTCTTTCCTTATCACCTGCTTCCACCTTTCATATTCCCCTGTGATGCAAAAAGGTGCCTTCTTCGCCTCCTCAGCAGTTACAACCTTTGCCTCCCTGCAAACCCCCTTGTGTAGGTCGAGCCAGATACCCACATCCTCGTTCAATCCGACCTCTGGTTTTGCCTTGCAGATAAGGGCAACAACACCCTTGTCCCAGTTCGCTCCTGCCACCTTGTAAGCAGGATTGGAGTTTATCGCCTCCTTGTACTTTTCAACCCACTCTGTTGAAGGGAAACGATACATATGACCTCCTATATGAAAAAGACGAAAATAATCTTACGATGATGAAACGAAGAAGTAAAGAAGAAGTGAACAAAAAAATAAGCCAAGGAATGGCGAGAACAGACAAGCAAAGTTCGGCTTATCGGAGGGGTCAGAAGCCCCAGTCTGGGGTTGCGAACTCCATAGCCTTCTCGGTTATAGGGAACTGATAGCGGCCGTCCTCTGTCATAATCCAGACCTTCCATCGTCCAGTCCTGTCCGACAGAAAAACGATGTAGCGTCCATCAGGTGACCACGCTGGGTCTCGGTTGTTGCCTTGATCTTGCGTCAATCTTGTCATGTTCCCAGCAAGGTCAACGCTGAAGATGTCCGTAACGAAATCATCCATGCCGACAAAAAGGATCCGACCATCTGGACCAAACCTTGGCGAGGTGTTGTATGCACCCGCCATGGTGAGCCTTCTTTCACCAGTGCCATCGCTTTTTATCACATAAACTTGGGGATGCCCAGTCTTGTTCGAAACATAGGCTATCATCGAGCCATCCTTCGAAAAGGACGGAGACACTTCGTCATAGGGTGTGTTTGTAATGTTTTTGATAATCTCGCCCGTCTTCGGGTCTAGAAGGACGAGGTCAGACTGCCCATCGAGGTTCACAGATGCGCAAATATGCTTGCCATCGGGGGTGAAGACAGCGCCACGGTATTCCCTTGTGTCATTCGTGATGCGCACATCACCAAGATATAGCGTTGGATAGCCAGGCAACATAGAGGTGTAAAGGATCTTTCCACCTGGCGCCCATTTCGGAAACATATTCGATGAGCCATTCTTCACAACTATAGAAAAGTTGGAACCGTCCATGTCCATAACAGCGATCGAGCGCTCCATTTGCCCAGTCTTCACGCTGAGCACAATCCGTGACCCAAATATCCCAGCCTTCCCAGTTATGACCTCTATGAGGCTATTCACGAAGTCATGCGTCACCTTCCTGACACTAGCATTTGGAACACCTTTATGACTCTGGTTCTTGCACGGGACCACCTTCTTGTCAGGCACACTAAGGAGCCTGAACTCGATATCGTTCCCATGGCTTCCCTTAAGAACCTCAAACTTCACAACATACTTGGCTCCGATGTTAGCCCAATCAGCAAAGTTTGTGTAGGTAAGAGTCTCGAGCTCTGGGTTGGCGATGAAAGATTGCCTGTCCAGAACCTTAAAGTAGCCAGATATGGTAAGGTCTTTAGTCAGTGTCTCGTCAATCGTGGCACATACATCCTTCGAGACCGCACATCTAGGCACGGCAATCGCAACTGGCTCGAGGGAACGCGCTGACGGACCAACTACGACATGTATTGCATCGAAAAGGTCTTTGGATGAGGGACCCTCTTTTGTCAACGGTTGTGCGTGAACATTGCTCAATATGAAACACATGGCAAGGCACAGACAGATTCTCATCGCTTTTCCTTCCTGATTTAGCCCGATCTCTTACTGATTGTAGAACGGCGAACCCATATACCTGATCTCCAGCCTCACTGACGGGTCGAGAGGGCAGTTGAACTTCACTGCATTTTTGTCGCTGAAGCCTTTTTCCGGATCAAACTTCTCGCAGGCAGGGGCGTTCCTGTCGAGGCTGTATTGAAGGACGCTCAAGTCCTTTCCATCCCAGTCGCTGGGACACGCATCAGTACCGTATGGGACGACCTGCCGCCTCCCGTCTTTGTCCATGACCTCGATTTCCAAAAGTTCTTCCTGATAGCACACTTCATTACACTTTTGCTCGTCATTGCTAAACGACGCCAGGCAAACCTTCTTGCAATCTTCCTCGGGCTGTCTGCATAAGTCCTTGCACTTTGCTATGTCGCCAAAGTAGTTCTCGCACAAGGCTAAACAGGGACGCTCGAGAGGTCTAGGAAGACAGATACGGTTCAGCAAGGGCACGACAAGTGTTGCGATCTTTTCCAGTGCGGGTCTTAGTCCCTCATCGCTACAGATGTTTGAGACCTGTCCAAACTTGGGTCCAAAGCCCTGTGCCACAGCCATGTATCTGCTCCCCAAATCAGCACGACCCTGAGCTGAAAGACAAACATAAGTGTTCACAGCGAGGTTAGGCTTGTTACTCCTGCCGCATTTGCATTCGTAATACCTCTGGACGATTTTCTCGGTGTCACCAATCGGGGATGTGGAAGAGTTGGGAATCGGCTCGCCCACAACCGCGGCAAACACAACCTGCGCTGGATCGGGTTTCAATGATTTGAGGTAGTTCACCAGATAGTCTGTCGGCATAAGCTTGCCAGGGTTTGCAGGATTGCACTTGCCATCCGCAGTACATCCCAGAGTATCGGGCTCGCACGCGCACCTGCCAGCGTCCACTAGTTTCATGTATTTGCCTTCAGTAATCGCTGTCGAACAGTCATCCTCGTCGCTGATCACAATCACCAACAGATAGGCATCGTCCCTCAAGAACGCCTTTGCCTGCTCCTTATTCTCGCCATTCTTATCTAAGGCCATCCATGCGGCAAGAAGCCCTTGCTCCTGACTGCCACACAAGGTCTGGACTGCACCAACGGATGCCATACATGTAAACAACTTCTCGAACACAAGACGCCTTGTCGTTGCCTCGTCAAGCCCAGCCCATGCAGGGTCACCAGCCCAGATGCCTTGCTTGTAAGCCTTGTAATACCTGTCTGCCACGACGCTGTCCAAAACCGGAATAGATATGGAGGCGCACTCCGCTTGCCTTTCAGATATCTCTGCCTTAGAAAGGGTTGTCCTGTCCGAGATGGTCGGCGGGATAAAGGATTCGCATCTTTCCTTGATGGAACACTGAACCCCAGAACCACACTTGGGCAACCCGTCACTTCCTCTCTCCGTCAGGCATTTGCACCTTTCCTCGTAGTCCGCATACTTCGCACATTCGCACTGTGGCGACATCTCTTGTCCTTTGCATATCACATCGCAGTTTCGGGCAGGGTCTTTGTCACCAAGCTCTGGGCGCGACAGCAAAATCCTGCACCTAGTCACGCACTTCGCTGGATTGGTGCCGAAATCTTCGGCAAAGAAAAGGTCCCTACTGGGGCAGTAGGCTGTGGGCACAGGGGCCATGCAACCAGCCTGAGACGGGTCACCACCTGGGATATGACACCTGTAAGCACTGCCAAACTCTGCTATGCATCTATCAGAACATGTGCCTGCATTGTTACAGGCAAGGAAACACAAGAAATCCTGTTTCTTGAACCTGTCCACGCATGTCTGATAGCATGTCTGCGAACTACAAACCGCACTGCAATTTGCCTCATCATGCAAGTAAGTCTTGCAGAAGTTCATGCAATCCCAATCCGATTTGCAAACATTATCGCAGTGGGGAGTGACAGCGTGCTTCCTGCACTCTGCGATACAATCATCGGCAGTGCAGATAAGCCCGCACACCGCTTGGTCATTGAAAACTTGCAAACACACATCATTGCACCTCTCTAAAGAAGCGCATATCGAGCCACAGGCATCCGAGACAGTGAAGTTCGAGGTGCACTGATCGACATTGCATCCTGCTTGCCGACATACATCCGAGCACCCAGAAGGCACGCCAAATGTCCTTGCGCACCCAGCAGGGTCGTTTTCCTTATCGCATTTATAAATGCATTCTGAGTTTACCACATAAAGATAGTCCCCCTCGTGGCCATCCAAATCTTTTTGGGGGTCAGATTCATATTGTGGCGGGACATCACAACTGAAGATGTCGGATGCGCCGTACCTCTTGTCACACACCCACTTGTCAGGGTCAGGCAATCCTGCCTTCTGGCATTGCTCATCTGTCAAGCATGGCACCGCCCTCTTTTCGCGACAGGCGGGGGGCCACTCCGTTGTTGGCTGATATATGAGCTCGCCTCGAACAGACCCAGACTGGAGGCAATGCTTCCTGCCATCATCCACCACGAGCTTGCACCTTTTGCTTTGACAGTCGTCATTCGTCTCACAATAAGGATAAGAAGGATTGACGCAACGTTTCGCACCTGGTTGAATCTCACGGCACACATACCTGCGATTGTATTGCCTGCACTGATCGTCACTGGTGCAGATAATCTCTTTGTTGTCTTTGTCACGCAAAACCAGAGCATCTTGATATTTGCAAACATTCGTTGTCGTAACACCAAGCCTCATGTCAATAGCAGTAAACTTCTGGAATACATCGAGGAATGCACCAAAGCTCCTTGCTAGGCTTTGCTGTTCCTCGCACATCGAGGGGGAATCGTCCACGACCCATAAGACATCGAGTTTTGCTGGGTTCGCCTTCTGCTTCTGAAGCTCCACCTGAACCGTGTAAGACGAGCTCAAACTTTTTATAGGCACATCATTGCATGAAATGGCAAGATACATCAACGAGATAACGAATATTTTCCTCATAGCGCGCACCATGATGACAAAGGCAATGACATTGTATTAGAGAACACGCATCAGGTCAACCACTTTATTTGAAGGTTCCGTGTTGATTGTGCTAACTCGAAAACGAGAAATATCACTGACAGGTATGAGTTTTCAGTTGTTTTTCCAGGTCCTGAACGAAACGCTTGTCTTTTGTTATCTCGGCATCAATGCGATGCCAGTCATCGAAGGTCTTGAACCCATAGCGATTCAGGATTTCAAGTTCAACCCCACTTACCGCCTCGTCCGATATATTCTTTCCCGCCTTTCTTTTAGCCTCGACATCCTTCATAAGGCAAAGGAGGTCTTTTCTTGCCTTTACATAGTTGTCCTTTGCGGTCTCGGGTTTCGGCAGTAGGTCTGCCCCTCGAAAATCGGCGATGAAGACACCAGGTCCCCTTTCAATCCACAAAATGGTTTCAACATCTTGCAGCGCTGGACGCTCCTTGTCAGCGGTAAAAAGGAACTGACGAGGATAATACCCTTCCCTCTCGATCGTTACCAAGTATTCATAGCGGAACACGACCTTCCTGTCCTCGCTCGCCTCTTGAATAGGGACATCATTCAAAGGGATTTGTTCGACGATTTCCTTCTTCGACCTATCAATATGCAACGATGGGTTATCAATTTCTTTCGTCTCTGGCTCGGCTAGGTAGTCAACCTTTCCTCGCAGGCATTCGATAAGTTCGTCATCGTTCTTAGATTTCGAACAGTCCAGTTTGAACTTCCTTTCAACTATCGTGACCTTCGCATCCCTCGGAGAGTAAAAAAGTGTAACACTCCCGTATTTGTTCGCGCTAAGCCGCTCAATCTCTCTAATCTTGTCCTCTTGCGCCTTTCTTAGTTGCTCCTTGTAGGTGCCGAGCTCCCCTGCCAGTAAAGCCTCGAACTGCTCTCTAAGCACAGGGCTCGAATATATGATTGCAAGTCCAATCAGGCTTAGCACGACCACGACTATTGTCACTATCACGGGCGGAGTGAACCTAAACTTGCGCTTTTCCCTATAATCCTCGATAACCTCCTCCACAACCCTCTTTCCGGCTTCCTCCTCTTCGGTAAGCAAAAACTCGTAAACGCCCTTTGGGAGAATAGGATCTTTGCTCATCTTTACACCTGCTCTTTAGTATCCAAAAGCAAAAGCGCGGAAAAGGCGCCCAGCGACAGATTATATCAAAAAATATCGAGGTCAATACCTTTTCTTGATGTTCTGCAAAAACCTTGCGCAATCTCAAAAAACCAAGTCACCATAATCCCTTTCTTTTCCGCCACCCGACAATCTTCTCGACACCCCAAAACAATAACACACAAAAGACAACAAACTGAACTGAACAAGCAGATTGGTGTGCACTAGCCATGCAGGATGACCCATTGCCTGCAGGCACCCTCTGTTGGTCGTCCGCTTCACTGCTATTTGCAACATCATAAGTTTCAAACACCTCATTCCCTGCATTATCAGACAAAGCGGCGTCCTCTGCTTGAACTGGGTTTGTGCCCCTTGCAAACGGCGACTTCGAAGACTCTCCGGGCAGTTTGAATGGCAGATAACGCAAGAGCCAGTAAGCAGTATGCAAATCGCCACCAGGGTTTAAGCCAGTGCCTCCTCCCCCGCCATTTACCTCGAACTGGTCCGACCTTGCATCAAAGTTGGAAGGGGGTCTTATCGAGGGGTCAAGTGCTTCGGTTGCAATGGGCTTATCCCCTCGGTTGGTAACATCTTGAAGTGTAATGACGGTCTTCCATCAATAGCGATGCATTTCTTGTTTGCTATTTCTTCATCGTCACAGTTTATTCTTTGTTCATCTGTATATGGGTCAAGGGTAAAGGACAGAAGGAGTCTTGCAACCTCGTTCGTTCTTTCGTCACTACTACCTTTGTCCGTCATCGCCTCGTAAAGCGCATAGAAATAAGGCTGTTTCAGGTTCTTTGCAGACTGTAGAACCCCCTTCACATCCCACCACCTATTTTCCATAAAACGCCTCATTCTGGACGCTATTACTTCGTCCCCTTCAAAATAGATGTTTAAAAACAAGGCTATGGCAATCATGTTGACATTGGAAAAGTTCGTCTTTGCACCCATGTAGATATAGTCGGTTGCATCAGATGCCTCGATCCTGTCCAGATAGCCACGCCTTCCTATAAGTTCGTCATAAAGAAACGCCCTAAGTTCTTCGTCACCGCACACATGATAAAGTCCCTTCAAGATGCCTATTGCCATCACAGCGTTGAAGACATTGAAAAATGGCGAGTCAGGAGGGAAGTAGGTGCCATCGAGCGAAGAAGGATTCAAATCGTGGTGCAAGGTAGGTCTTCCATCCGCATCCATGATTACAAGGTCATATTCATAAGTGTTGCCGTCAACCGCCCGAAACTTCTGCTTTTCACGAAGCCCAGCTCCGACATTGCAGGCGACCTGCTCAAGCTGGCTCACAAGCGCCTGATCGACCGTCTGGTCGTCTTTGCTGGCATCGTAAAGAGTTGCCATCGCAGCAACCCAACCAACAAGCTGGTCTTTGGAGCAAGAATCCTGCCAATACCAGAGCCCTTCTGGCAAGAGACCGTGCGAGTTATCCGCCCTGTCACAACCATTGTTTTTTTCTTTGGGCAAAGGCTCGCCGTTTTCGTCGAAAAGGGGGACGATGTTTACCTGAGGATGGGGGAAAGGAGGCTCGCCTTGATTCAAAGGTTTCAAAAGCATAGCCCCCCTTGCAATCCCATGAGGAATACCTGTGATCACATGTATCACCCATATATTTCTTAGCGCCTTCACCATTTCCTGCCGTTCAGAATCCAGCACATCTGGCGGTGCATTTTCTTGCTTCAAAGCCATGTATCTAAAGGCAGTGCCGATGACTGCCCCCCCACCCCTCAGTCCGATGCCTGCAGGACCCTCGTATTCCGCAACGATCTCGTAAGGGTGAAAACCAGTGAACTCCATCAAACTCTTACCCTTCCCGTTCCATAGCCAATCCCTGATAGTCTGCACCATCCCTGCGTCCTTCAATCTTGCTATCGTAAGCCCAACGCCAAAAGGATATGCATGAAGCCCATAGAACAGCATTGTATGGCGCTCCATGTGGGCATCCAGCGCTTCATTCCCCAGAGAGCCGAGCACGGTTTTAGCCTTCCCAACCAACAAGGAGAAACAAGCACAACCTCTTTCCAGACATTATTGCCTCCAAAGTCTTTAGACAACTCCATTATGTGCATCGGGCAGGAATAGCTCGTATTCCTTGTTACTCAAAGGAACATGCTACCCGCAAACCTAGCGATTTGCCTTTGTTCGCTTCAAGCCTTCGAAGCCTAAAAGATAGTAAAAAAAGGAGTCCTTGTCGCTGACTTCTGCAACTTGGAACGAAGCGGTTCGAAGTCTGCCAGATCCGCCGCCTGTTTGACTGCTTGAAACCTTGCCCTTACCCTTGCCATTATCGCCTGCTTATATCTCTGCCCTTTTACCTTGGCAATCGGGCTTACATCAATCTTCACGAGGGAAGTGGTAGGCGCAAAGAACCCCTTTTCTCGTCCCACCGGGAGCACAGGGTATTCTTTCACTCCTTTCTCGACTCTTGGGTTGTCCGTGTCAATCTTAGCCACAAAATATCCTTTGAGCCACTTCTCTCCTCCTTCTTCAATGGGCTCTACCACCACTGTCTCTATCATCTCGCCTTTCTCTTCAAGTTCGCCTATCCTGCGAAGGGTCTCGCCTTCCAGCGCAAGCAAACCGGTCTCTTGATATAGTTTTCGCACAGCATCTATAAACTGAACCACCTGCGATGCAACCTGCTGGTCGTAGATAACCCCTGGAAAAGCACCATCAAAGGTGAATACAGGCTGCTTCTCTACATATTTTGCGCACCTTTTGAGGTATTCCTCGAGCTTCTGTTGTGCTGCCTCCAAAGCGGCTTGGTCCTGTGCCTTTTGCAGGGTATTGAACACATCCAAAGTGTCCTCTATATGCGCCTTAACCACGGACAATATCGTCCCCTCTGACGCCGAAATCTTTTCCCCTGTCGCCTCTTCGAAGTATTTCAGAAGAAACTGGGCTTCCTTTATCTTCATGTTCTCGATCGCCCTCTCCTTCATCACCTTTCCAAAGAAAAGACCCAAAATCCACGCTAGGATTCCTGTGCCCACTAGCGCCCCTACCAAAGCCAGAGGCACCTTCTTCTTTGGAAGTGCCTCGACTTCTTCCAGAGGCTGTTCCACCTGCAATACCTGACCCTGAGGCGCATTCAGGGTGAACTTGAAGTCTTCTTCCTTCGGTCTTTGAGGCTCTGCCTCCTTTGGCTTTTTTACAACAATCCCAAGTTTTGCCTTCAGATCTTCGAGGGACTTTTGTTGTTGACCGCCTTCCTTCTTCTCTTCGTCAGCCATATTTACCTCCCGCAAACATGAAAGGACTACCAGATAAAATCAAAGAGCCCACGAATTTTATAGACATCTCCAAGAGATTTGCCATAGGCATCATCGAATGCATCCTGCGCCCTGAAATAACCACCCTGAACCGCTAAACTTAGAGCGAGCGATTTGGGCAGTCTAAACTTGTAACCAACCGACCCATTTATCTCGAAACCCAGGTTTTTCCCGTCCCATTTCTTGTTTCCCCACGCATCCTTTTGAACCCTGAAGCCAAGCGGATAGCCTCCATTTTCGGCGCTATTGTAAGGGCTTGCCACAGGCGCTAAAGCCCTTGCCCACAAGAACGCAAGCGCAAGGTCCAGACCGTCAATGGGCAAGAAGTGCACAGCAGGATAGATAAAGAAGGCGTTCGTCATCGAGCCAGAGGTTGCAAAGGTCTTATAACCAGACGGAGGCTTGAATACAAGGGATGGGTCCGAAATGCGCTCCGGCGCAAGTGCAGTCATCCTTCCAAGAACCTCCTGGAAAAGTATCATCCCAACTTGATAATCGGGGTCAGCCCTGAAGGCAGTAGCAGTGCCATCTGTGGGGTCGTTATCGCCCGAAAGCGCACCAAGGTCGAGCGACAACTTCACCTTTGCTTTGGGGATGTGCGATGTTACCCTGCCAACAGAAGCCCATTGCAAGATGTCCGTTCCGTTCTTTGCCCTTGGAGGACCACCGCCCTGAGCGAATCTAAGGTCACCATACACCAGCAAAGCCTCGCCTTCAAGGGACAAGGTGCTTTTTGGTTCACCGAAAGCCCAAGTGTATTTCGCATAGATGTCCGCAACGAATGCACGAAGCCTGTCATCGTTATCGAACTTCTGGTGACGATAGACAAGGTAAGTGCCCGCGAACAGTTCATTGCCTTTCACATCCCCTTTATGGAAGAAAGACAAAACCCCTTGACCAGCGATGTCCTTGTCCCATAACACCGCAGTTTCGTCCCTGAAGACAAGGTCTCCAGCCACTGCCAGATAAAACCTGCCGCCAAGTTTCGATACAAACATTATGCGCTCTACAAGGTCGCCAAATCTCTTGTCATAGAAATCTGGGACTGGGTCATCGCCCGAGTTTGCCAGAAGCCCAAGACCCCACATTGACTGCATCTGACCTACCCTGAGCATCCCAAAAGGAAAGCGCCACTGCACAAAGAGCTCACGAAGGATGGAACGATTGTAGAAACTGAGCTTGTCGCGAGGTGCTAGAACATAATCCCTGCCGACATTAGTCGTGTCCCCTGCAATCTGCCCAGCGACATCACCAGAAAAATTAATACTCAAGGATTTGAGCGGGCGATAAACTGCCTTCAGCCTGAGCCTGTGGTCAAGCACATGTTCTAGCCCGTCTTTGAAACCATCTGGATAGGTAGTGTCATGCAGGGTCGCACCGTTTTCGGTCAACGGAAAAGGCGAGGTATAGCCATAATGGATAAAGTACCTCCCGCTCACCGAAAAGCGAGGTTCTTCACCCTGCGAAGACACCGTCACCTCGTCTGCGATACCAAGCCCACCGACACCGCTTATAGCCAGGATAACCATAATATTGTGTCTCTTCATAGTGCCACAAGCCTCAAAAAAGGCGTGTATATTTCAACACCTCTCGCTTGTTTTGGTCAAGCAAAACTTTCACATTAATCATTCTTCTTTCTGGTTCGCCAAAGAGCCACCGTTCTTTTCGCAGTTGCTTTTGTCCCATGCGTGGCTAGGTTACAGATCATAGATTTTCTGCGTTCCATCTTTATTGCGCCTGAACAGGTCTCTCAAGCAGCGCATAAAAAGTCATCCTGGCTTCCCGCTAGAAGCGTCCTGCAGGTGTTTTGTCATAAGTTTATCCTGCTTTCAACATCAACAGCCCACAGACTCGCCTTTCTCGAGGTGCAATGGCATGTCCGTTGCCTTGACCCCAGCCCCCACTATGCAGTTGGGCTCTATAATGCAGTTGGCGGGGATCTCTGTCTTCTTACCAACTACCACCAGCCCCCCCCAAAGGTGCGTAGGAAAACGCTTGTTGCAACCGGGGTCAGGGTTTATATCGCCGATTTTCGCCTTTTCCCCTACCACAACATCCTTATCCAGGATCGCCCTTAGGACCCTAGCCCCTTTCCCTATCCTGCAATCATGCATGATGACACTGGATACCACAACCGCATTTTCTTCCACCACGACGCCAGGAGACAGGATCGAATCCCGCACTTCCCCCTTCAAAACGCAGCCCCTTGAAACCAGCGAATTCTGGACCTTTGCGCCCGTATCCACGACTGCAGGTGGGTGATAAACCTGACCCCGCCCCTCGAGGTTAGTTCTGACTCTCCAGGACCAGAGGTCAAGCCCACTTCGTGGGTTCAGGGCGTCCTGATTTGCCTCCCAGAACGAGTTCAATGTCCCCACATCGCGCCAGTAGCCATCGAACATGAACGCAACGACCTTGGAGCGTCCAAGCATCCCTGGGATTACATCAGCCCCAAAGTCGTAACGCCCCTTTGGGCAGTTATTTTGAAGTTCCTGTGCAAGGGTCTCGTAGTTGAAGCAATAAACCCCCATATTGGCGATGTTGCTAGGGCTATCCTTGACCTTCTCCAAAAATGTCTGGACACGAAGAGAGCTATCGAGCACCATTGTGCCGAACCTTCCGACCTCCTCCCACGGCACCTCCATCCCAGCGATAGTAAGGTCTGCCTTCGTTTCCAAATGCCACTTTATCATTGGGCGATAGTCCATTTTGTATATGTGATCGCCAGAAAGAATAAGGACAAGGTCAGGCTTTTGTGCCTCAAGAAAATCCAGATTCTGGAAGACCGCATCCGCTGTGCCCCTATACCAGTCCGTGCTCGATTGCCCCATCCGTGGTGGCAGTATGCGAAATGTAGCCCTCAGCCCATGAAAGTCCCATGACTCCCCATCGCCTAGATGTTCCATCAGCGAGGTCGGGCGATACTGCGTAAGAACACCAAGGTGTCGCACCTCAGAGCGCATCACATTCGTCATGGTGAAATCAATGATGCGATAGATCCCTCCAAAAGGCACTGCGGGCTTTGCCCTTTTTGCAGCAATGATGTTGAGCCTTGAACCCCTTCCTCCAGCGAGGATCATCGCTAAGACCCGTCTATCCATATCGCCTCGAATCACCAGAGTCAGCCAACCACCCTGTCAGGCAAAATCTCCATCGTCCCCTTCAAAACAGCCCCATCCATGACTTTGACGCCTTTACCAAGGACTATCAGCCCATCCCCGCCATCGAGCACCGCACCTTCCCCAATGAAGCAACCCTTGTCGAGGATCGCCCGACGCACTCGTGCCCCCCGCGCTATGTGGCAGCGATGGAAAACCACGCTTTCCGCCACAAAGGCATCTTCTTCCACACGCACATAAGGGAAAACCACACTTCTTCTCACCCCCCCAAAAATCATGGAGCCAGGCGCAACCAAAGACCTTGTCGCGACCCCGCCCGAAGCAAAATAAACTGGGGGAGCCTCTGCAAGCCCTTCTTCTTCAAGATTCGTCCTTACCCTCTCCATCGAGACCTTTTCGCCGCGCACCCGTAGCAATCTCATGTGCGCATCGTAAAACGCAGATACAGGACGCAGATACTCCCAGCCTCGCCTGAAGATGAAGCCATAGACCTTTCCATGCTGAACCAGTTGCGGGATGATTTCGTCATAGATATGGAAAGTCTTGCCAGTTCGGGCATTTTCCTTTACCTGCTCCTCCAGCACCTCCCTTCTAAAGCAATAGATTGTGAGCGAGACAAGGTTCGATTCTGGCACTTCTGGCTTTTCGAAGTAGCGCAAAACCCTCCCGTTCTTTCCAACGACACCGATGCCAAAACGACACGGACTTGACACCTCTATCGGCTTGAAGACCATGGTCAAATCAGCCTTCTTTTCCCTGTGCATGGCAATCAGCGGACGATAGTCCATCCGATAGACATGGTCGCCCGAAAGCACAAGGACATCCTTCGGTCTATGCCTTTCGATGAAATGGAGGTTTTGATACACTGCATCCGCAGTGCCTTTATACCAGTCTATTTCCTTCGACCCCTGATAAGGGGGCAAAAATGACAACTCCCTTGTGCGTCCGTTATAGTCCCAGGGTCTTCCAATGCCAACATGGTCCATAAGAGACAAGGGCTTATACTGTGAAAGGATGCCAACCTTTTCCACGCCAGATTCAGCAAGGTTCGTCAACACAAAGTCTATGACCCTGAACATACCACCAAAAGGGAGTGCGGACTGGGGGCGCCTTTCTGTCAGCACTCCAAGCGCATCTGTTCGTCCTCCTGCGAGGACCATGGCAATAAGGTCTCTCATCGGCGTTATTATAGCACAATAAACGCTGACTGGATCCTTTTTCGTCACGGGACGGCTGAAGCTAAAATAACGATGCCATTAGAGCGCAAACAATGCGGCAAAACGCAACGAAGAAAAGTTCCACACGAGCAATATTGGACATAGCGCTCACTCGATTGCACTTAGAGCCTTCTCGAGCGCCTCTTTTGTGGCTTTGGACGCCATAAGCAGAGGAAGTCGGACCTCTTCCGAACGGATTATGCCCTTCATGAAAAGGGCTGCCTTGCACGGAACAGGATTTGTTTCGACAAAGAGCGCCTTATAAAGTGGTGCAAGCTTCTGGTCTAGCATCATCGCACGCTTTGTATCCCCTGCCTTCCAGAGTTCCCACAATCGCACCATCGCTTCTGGCACTACATTGCTTGCCACAGAGACCACCCCTACTGCCCCGACCGCAAAAGAAGGGAGGGCAAGCCCGTCGTCGCCTGAAAGACAAGAAAAGGATTCAGGCGTGTTCCTGACAATCTCCCTTACCGCGTCAACGCTTCCAGATGCCTCCTTTATTCCGACGATATAGGGCAGTTGGGCCAGTCTCGTAACCGTGTCGGGTGTAATGTTCACACCTGTTCTGGACGGCACATTGTAAATGATCAATGGCAGGCTCAAAGCCTTTGCAACCTCAGCAAAGTGTGCAAACAGACCTTCCTGCGTCGGCTTGTTGTAGTAAGGGGTCACAACAAGCACAGCATCCACTCCCAGCGCCTTGGCGACCTTGCATCTTTCTATCGTGGTCTTGGTGCTGTTTGTCCCTGCACCTGCAACGACAAGTGTCTTCCCCTTCGCCTGTGCGACAACAAAGCCCACGACCTTCTCATATTCTTCGTCTGTAAGCGTAGGGGTCTCGCCTGTCGTCCCGCACACCACAATGCCAGCCACCCCTGCCTCCAACTGCCTGTGAATAAGCGCTTCCATCGAATCCCTATCGAACTCACCTTTGTAAAAAGGTGTTACAAGTGCGGTAAAGATGCCTTCGAATCTCATGACTCTCACCTCATTTCTTGCAAGACCTTGTCCATCACTGAACGAACTTCCAGCACCTCTTCATTTTGCAAGGCGCTCACAAGCATCTGACGCGCCTCCTCCCCCCCTACCTCAAGAAGCCCCCTAGCCGCAGCGATTCTCATCTCGGGCTTCGCATCGTGCAAATACATCTTCAAATCCAATAATGCCTTATCTCGCTCGTGTCTTGCATATCCTACCAGTGCGCTCGCCCTGACTTCCAGAGGCTCCTTCTCGTTGCCATACACATTCGAAAGGACCTTCTTTGCACCATCACCCTGAAAATAGCCCAGCGACAAACACGCCTTTGCCCGAAGCGCAACATCAAACCTGCCATCCGTGGCGATCGTAATCAAGGCAAACAAGCCGTCACTGCCAGCAGCATTTCTAGCCTCCTCAGGGGTAATCTCGTCTTTCACCTTCAAGAGCCTGACAATGTCTTCCAAAGCGGTCTGGCGAGGCAGTCTTGCATCAGCCGACGGGCATAAAAATACTATCGACACAACAGACAAAAGAAACCACCTCATTTGCGCCTCGCCTTTTTCCTTTGGAGCCTTGCCAGTTTTTCCTTTCTTCTCCTTTTCTCTTTTTCTGCTGGACTAAGTCTGCGCCCGCCAAAGCCCCCCCCAAACTGCCTTGGTTCTTCGGGGAGCAAGTCAGACACATCCTCCCCTCTGGACCTAGCAAGGTCAAGCGCCTCCTTGAACCCTGGAAGCCTGGCAAGGATGCCCGGTCTCTTCCCAACCTGTTTCATGACCTCTCTCATGGCGAAGAAGCGGTCCAAGGTCTCTTTCACCTCTTTGGGTTTGGTGCCAGAACCCCTTGCAATCCTTCTGATTCGACTTTCATCAATGATCTCGGGGTGCAGTCTCTCGGATTTTGTCATCGAATCAATCATCGCCTTTATCCGCACAAAGACCCGTTCATCAACAGTAGCCCCCTCTGGAACGAGCTCATGATAAAACGGAAGTTTTTCAAGGGTTTCACGAAGCGGACCGAGTTTCCTTATTGCCTCTATCTGCTCAACGAAATCGTACAAGTTGAACTTTCCTTTCAAAATACGCGCTGCATCCTCTTCAGCTTTTTCCTTGTCTATGACGCGTTCAAAGTCACGGACAAGCCCGACCACATCCCCAAATCCCAGAATCCTCGTCGCAATCCCGTCGGGTCTGAATGGCTCAAGTTTTCCAAGGTCTTCGCCCATTCCTACAAACAGAATGGGCTTTGATGTCACAGCCCTAACGGACAAAGCCGCCCCACCTCTTGCATCGCCGTCCATCTTTGTCAGTATCACACCAGTCAAACCAAGTCGCCTATCGAACTCGGATGCCATGCGCACCGCATCTTGTCCGATCATGGCGTCAACTACAAGCAAGATATTCTGAGGCTTCGTGCGCTCTTTTATTGCTTCGAGCTCCTTCATCAATGGCTCGTCAATCGCAAGCCGACCTGCTGTATCCATGATGACGCAGTCAAGACGCTCCATCCTTGCATAGTGCATCGCCTTTGCGCAAAGTTCGTCGGGAGGAACCCCTTCTCGAACGAATACAGGGATCTGAGCCTTTTGCCCAAGTATCTTCAGTTGTTCGATGGCTGCAGGGCGATAGATGTCAGCAGCGACCAGAAGCGGCTTATGTTTTTTTTCCTTCAAATACTTCGCCAGTTTGACCGCCGTTGTCGTCTTGCCAGTGCCATGAAGCCCAACAAGCATAATGCCTGTTGGCTGGGAAGGGGGGGCAAATGTGAGCTCTGCACCCTTGTCTCCCATCAAGGCGATAAGTTCATCGTGGCAAAGTTTTACGAAATAGTCTGCTGGCGTGATCTTGTAATGTTTTCCTTGATATTCCGTCTCGAGCTTCACCGCTTCAGAGGTCGCCTTTTGCTTCACATGCTCCAAAAAGGCATTTACTACTGGCAAAGCAACATCTGCCTCCAAAAGGCTAATCCTGACATCCCGCAACGCATCTTCTATTTCGCTTGCGCTCAGGACTTCCTTCCCCTGAAGTTTCGCCCTTGCTTGTCTGAATCCTTTTGTCAGAACCTCGAACATAAAATCCCCAGAATCGAGAACACGGCTAGTTTTATATATGAAGGAAGAACTTCAGTCAAGCGCAACGACGACGCAAACACGCGATTGTAGCAAACCACGCTAGAAGCATCAAAAACCATGGTGTTTTCTCGCTGTTCGACATCGAGCACCCCCCACCTGCGCCGTTCCCAGCAGGGTGGCTATCTATCAGAATCCCTTCACCACCTGAACCTTGTCCCGCATCCCCTCCTTCCACCAACTCCCATGCGTCACTGCCGCCGTCATCGTTCGATGAAGATTCTGGCTCTTCGAACACAGGCAAGGGCTCGCAAGTCTTGGATTCCGAGCACGCATAGCCAGAAGGACAATCTAAGTGGCTTGAGCACAAATATTCATATACCCATACGCTCGAGTTCTCGCCTACAAGATAGCCTTGCAACAGTGAAACCATCTGACCTGAATACACCTGCCCATCGCTTTGAATATTCGGCTGGTCGCCCATCGAGATCGAAATCGAACCCAAATCAGTCTTCTTCCATTGTTTTCCACCGTCAAATGTCAGGAAGTCAACTGTGCGATAAAAGTGCTGGTCGCTTCCACCCATCCCGCTCAACGATATCACATAGGCAGAGCCTGCAAGGTGCCCCGTATTTTCGTCCTGCCAGAACATCGTCGCGATATAGGACATCGTAAGGTCTATCTGCATGATAAACTGCAACTTTCCGACCTTCACATCCAGGGCAGTATCCTCGAAGGTCTGACCCCCATCCGATGATTTGAAAAGCAAGGCAATGCTTCTCCTCCCGTCTTGCTGGGGGTCAGGCTTCATGCCAGCAAGAAAACCTGTCTTTCCATCCTTCAGGAAGAAGATCGGACAAAGCCCTATGCCACTAGTGCAGTATCCCTTTGTCCATGTCTTTCCCCCGTCCTTTGTCACTATGACACAGGCGTCTTGATAATGAGTTATTGTCCCGTTTCCATACAGGTCTTCTTCCTGCGTGATCTTCGTGCCTGCAGCAAACCCGATGTTTCGGTTCACGAAATGGACACATCTGAGACTTACATCAACCCCAGTAGCGACACTTGTCCATGTCTTCCCGCCATCCTCTGAATACGCAGCGAACCCGCCATCGCCCACTGCGACACCATTGTTCTTGTCATGGAAGTATATCGCACCAACACTTGTGCCAACATCTGTTGACTCCCATTTAGCGCCCCTGTTTGTTGTCCTGTAGATCTTCTTTGCGACCGAAACGAATCCTGTCCATGTGTCATAAAAAAAGAGGGCTTGATAAACGCCAGAAGTCAGCCCAGAGGGCAGATTTCCTTTGATGTCTTTGAGCAACTTTCCGCCGTCCTGTGACCAATACAGGCGAGGCTGAGGAAGGGGCAACCTCGAGTTCATATCGAAGAAAACGCCTGTGACAAATATCTCTGGCGGGGTCGTAACCGAGATTCCAAAAAGATGCTCGCCAGGCTGAGACCTTGGAACCTTCTTCCAGTCAGCCATACTAGTGGAAGAAGCGGTCACCAAGAAAATCGCTAAGAGAACATTTGAGAGATTCAGAAGTTTCTTCATGGTTCGCCCCACAGAAGGTCAGGCAATAGCATATCAAAATTTGCCGATGATTTTTGCTTTATGACATTTGACTGTGATCTATGTTGGGAGCAGAAAACCTAAGTCTTGTTCTGACTAAAAGAAGCATCAGTCGCCTTCTTGGCAATCACCTCGATAAACCTGAGAGCCCCTTCTCTGTCCCTTATGTTTCCTCGAAGGACTTCGTCCTCCACAAGTCTCAATGCATGCCCAACATCTTTGCCAGGTCGGATGCCCGCCTTCAACGCATCCTCGCCAGTTACAAGCCTTTGTGGGAACAAGTCTTCTTTTCGCCACTCCCCAAGCCTTTGTTCCGCATACTCCGCAGGTGTAAGCGGCTCGCCTCTGACCTTCAGAAAAGCCTTCAGCACAACGACCCCGTTTGGTGCGTGCTCGTGTCTTAGTAGCCTTTTTTCTTTGGCTATGTCACCAAAAGGCAAAGCCTTCGCCTTGTAAGCGCACGCAACTGCCTCGGCAACTGCCGAAGACATCTTATTTGCATGTTTAAGAGCAATCATCTGTTCCAAAGCCCCTTTACTTCCAAGGCAAAACAATAAGGTTGCCCACAAGACGATTTCGTTATGTTCGTCTTTCTTTTTACCTTCGATTCCCATCCTTGAAACTTCGCTTAGTGCCCACGCAGTCTCTTCTATTTCGTGGCTCCCCATCCCTTCGAACCGCTCCAGACAATATGGCAACAACCCTGTTTCATGCATTAGACGCAACCCGACATCCCCCCGCCCGCTCAAAAGCATCTTCCTTAGTTCATCCCTCACCCTCTCCTTGCTTACACAAGCGATTTCGTGGGCGCACGCCTTCAATGCGTCCATCAAACTATTGTCTATTCTGAAGCCAAGTTTGCATGCAAACCTTATCGCACGCAATGGTCTAAGTTTGTCCTCCTCAAACCTCTCCAGTGGTGAGCCTATTGCCCTTATGACCTTGTTTTCTATATCCTCAAGCCCCCCCACCATGTCAAGAACCACGCCACTTTCTGGGTCTAGCACAAGCCCATTAACCGTGAAATCTCGCCTCAAAACATCCTCTTCGATGCCAGCAAACACGACACCTTCGGGTCTTCTGCCATCAAGGTAGCGCAGGTCCCTCCTGAATGTGGCGACCTCGTATTCAAGCCATCTTCCGTTTCTTCTAAGTCTAACCTTCACCACGCCATACTTTATGCCAACTGGCACCACATGCCTGAACAGGCGCTGAACATCGTGAGGCGTCGCACTCGTTGCGATGTCATACTCGGAAGGGACTGTGCCCATAACAATGTCACGCACAGCCCCCCCTACAATGAACGCATCAAACCCTTGTTCCTTAAGTTTTCTTACAATGAAAAGCGCCCCGCTAAAGACCTCATCTTCCTTGGGCAAACGAACTATCTTTTGCGAACTCACCCTTTCCCCTGAGAGGACCTAAAAAGAATCGCCTGACACCACATCCACATGGTAAGGAAATCTTGAGATCGTGATGAACCCCCTGTTTTCGTAAAGTTCCCCATCAACTGTAAACCCCCCACGCAACATTGCAAAATCGGACGCTACAAGGTTCATTATACGCCTATGTGGCAAATCCCACAAAAGGGCTGGCAACATGCTCACGATGTCCCAGCCACTTTTCCCAAAGACAATCTTGCAAGGAAAACCGTTGTTTCCATCCCCAACCTTCATAGAATGCACAAATCCCCTCGCAAGCTTCAGGTCTATCGTGGAAGCAACAAAACCGATGACCTCATCAAATCGTTTACCATCCACAGTAACGGCGTAATCGGATGGAACTATACGCCAAAGATTTTTCCTGTAAAACTTTGTCTTCAAAAGGCAGCCGCCAACGCCTCTGAAGAGTAGCCTTGCAAGCCCAGGATAGCCTCCCCCAAGTTTGTCGCAAAGGTCAAGTGCGTTTGCGATGACTTCTGACCCAAAAACCATACCGACCATCTTCGAGCCATCTTCAAACCTTATGTCTAGTAGCGTCAGGCGCCTCGTGTGAACATCGCATATCTTCTTGTCCCTATATCTGCGCACGAAGCGACGCACCGTGGTAACAGGGTCGCCTTTTGTGCCAAATGCCCTGCTTGCCATGTTGTATGTGCCGCCATTAAGCAACAAAAGGGGCGGAAGTTGCCCCTGCTCGAAGATATTCAAACTTATTATGGCATTCAGCGCTGCATGGATAGTGCCATCGCCTCCGTTCAATGCCAGGCAGTTGATTTTCCTATCGAACAAAAGATGCTTGATCGCGTCCTTTATCTCGTCCCTACTTACGGTCAAAACTGCGTCCGCATAAGAATCGAGATGCCCCTGAATGCTCTTATGAGTGAAGGGAAAACGGTGGTTGTGCTGTGCCACTGGGTTGGTAAGCACCCCAAGTCTTATCCGCTCGCTTTGCCGCTTAGAAACCCTCTCTTTCTGTCTGGCGTGCATGGCGAGAGGTCTCTATTTCGCCTTTCCGTAAAATGTGCCGTTCGGGGAATATGTAGTCCCGCCAACGAGCAACCTTGCGTCCCACAGGCACTGGCTGTCTTTCTTGCCAAAGGCATCAATCTTCATATCTTTGTTCGTATCGTACAAAGTGCAGGGCTGCTTTGTCCCAATAGTGAAGTTTCCAGTTTCAGTGTCCAAACTTGTCAGTTGCTGACGCAGATATTGTGCCCCTGTCTGGATCAAAGCCTGACAAGCGCCTTCAACAAAGTTCTTCGTAAGCCCGAATGTCTGCTGGGTCACCTGCTCGGCGAACTTCGAACAGCAGTCGTTCGTTACAAGGCACTCCCTCCCCGCAAGCAACGAGCCGATCATCGCCTCGTATGAATCCACTGCAGGCAACCCATCACTCCCATCTCCAAACATCTGTGGAAGCAAGAGTTTTTCGATCGCAAAGTTGACAAGCGCCCCATACTTCAAAAGCAGTGTATGGGGTTTTATATCCATCGCAACCTGTGCCTTTTGCACAGACACATTCGCTTCGAAGTTTCCAGTGATCACATCTGGGAGCCCTGACCCACCAAGTGGGATGTTCCGCCACCCGCATGTGTCATCATCTGGCGGGCAATCAAGACCCAGTGTCCACCGAATGCGAAGCGTATGCCATCTTTCGAAGCAAGCGGACGAAGGAAGATAACCGTCCTTGTCAGGCTCCTGCGAGAAGGTGAATGTAGAAAGGAGCTGGAACTTGGTCAAGATTTCACTTACATCCTTTCCTGTCCAGTAGATCTTTGTGCAAAGCGTTGGGTCTTGTTCATAAGGGCAGTTCTGTTGGAGGATGCCGATAAGGATCGCGTTCAATATCCGGAATACGATGTCACCCGTGCTGGTGAGGTGATCAATGCTAGGGTTTTGTGGGTCCTCGAACAGATAACCGCAGAACTCTTGTAGCGACTGCCCTCCCGCCTTGCAGATGAGCAACATGAGCTGAGCGGTTGGGTTCTGGAAGAAGCCGATGATCGCATACACGACATTCGCCACATTCGGGGGCAAGCCTGACACAAGGTCGAATGTGTTGTTTATATCGTAAGAGCCTTTGAGAGACGGAAGGAGGTCAACGAGCGTAAGTTCTACATACTTTTGACCGCCCCACTCTACCCTGCCATCTGTATCGTTACATGCGTAAGCCTGAACTGGTCCTGTGCCTTGTCTCGCAAGACCCACAATCGTATAGGTTTGCACGCGTTCGGTCTCAAGGTCTGGGAGCTCCGAAAACACCGCAGTCTGGGTAAGCGAAATATCGGGCGACGAGAGGGTCGCTGTGGGCAGGTTCGATATATTCAAATCGCTACATCTTGGCTTCGAGGTCTTGTCTTGTTTGAACAACAAAACCTTGCCCGTATCCAGAAAATACATCCCCGTATACTGGGCAAAGCCGACTGTCAAAGGCGCAATCCCTTTTGGCTTCACTCCAATGTTGTAGTAGATACAAGGAACATCAGGCATCCCCTGAACACAAATCTGAACCTGAAACTGTCCAATCTTGTCCTTTACCCGAACCTTGTTCACGGCAATACCATTCTGGTCGGTATAAGTGTGTTCAGCATCGAGCGTTCCCAGCGAAAGTTGGTCGTTCATTATCTTCCAGTCAATCTGCTGTTGAACAACCCCAACCCCGCACTGAGTGAGCTGGACACTAAGCGTCTTGTCACTATTATAGGTCAAGATTGCATCGCACACAGGCTGACCTTTGCATGGCTTACCTGTATCCCCTGTCTCTTCCATAAAACCAAGAACAGGCTTGTCCGAACAAGCGTTATCAGACAGGTCATGCTGGACGATGTCACCGACAGGCGTGTCACCAGGAGGGACATCTGAATCCATCAGAGCGTCTATAACTACCACATCTTGACCCTGACTGCCTGGCGTGCCTCCACCACAAGAAGCCAGCACCATAACCAATCCAGAAAGTAGCGATGCCCTTTTCATCATGGTCTTTCTCCTTCGAAAGAGAAACCAAGACCACAAAA
>Ga0272449_1000078_pt1 | contig 129086 bp, 111 predicted proteins | sample YNPCB0241_FD_198679 | JGI IMG/M metagenome (GOLD analysis project Ga0272449, IMG submission 198679) | Hot spring sediment microbial communities from Yellowstone National Park, WY, United States - YNP-CB-024-1 | ecosystem: Environmental > Aquatic > Thermal springs > Hot (42-90C) > Sediment...
CCAGCAATGGTGGGAAAAAGGAAAAATCCAGCAATGAAATACTTATTTAGAGTCATCTTCATCCCTCGTATGGGCGAAACAAACACACAAGCAATTATTTCAGGCTTAAAAACAAAGTCAAGCGATTCAAAGACTTAATGTTTTGGGCATTGACTTGGAAACTGTTCTACTATGCTAAAAGGGAACACAGCATGATAAAGAGCACCAGCCATGAGCCCCAAAACCTTAGTAGAATTGACAAATCTGGAAGGTTGTTTCCTGTGATCATCCTCGACGAAGCCCTTTATATTCTCTAGATTGTAGCGCTCATTCCACCTGTTCACCATGTCCCAGCCAACGACCTTTTTGTTTATACTCCCTCGTCTTCGTCGGTCTTTCGTGCCTTTCTAACGAAGAAGGTGTAGAGAATTGGGATGAGGAACAGGGTGAACACGGTGCTTGCCACAAGACCACCAGTCACTGCCCTTGCCAGAGGCACATTGGATTCGCTTCCCTCTCCTATCCCTATCGCCATTGGGAGCATGCCGACAATCGTGGTAAGGGTGGTCATGAGGATCGGGCGAAGTCTTATCCTTCCTGCCTCGATTACCGCTTCCTTTGGGGTTGCACCCTTGGAAAGGGCAGAGTTTGCAAACTCGACAAGGAGGATGCCGTTAGACAGGACAATCCCGACCATCATGATGATCCCCATGAACGCATTGATGCTTAGCGGGGTCTTAGTAAGATAAAGCGTTATAGCCACGCCAATAAGCCCCATAGGCACAGAGAACATGACTATAAAGGGCTCTCGCAATGACTTGAACTGGGAAGCCATTGTCATATAGACAAGCATCAAGGCAAGGGCTAGGGCTAAAAACAAACTCTTGAACGACTCCTTCTGCTCTTCCCTTTGCCCACCGAGCCTCACTTCGAACCCTTCTGGCACGCTTAGACCTTGCAGTTTTTCTTCGATCTCCTTTGCCACATCCCCAAGGGGTCTTCCCACCACATTGGCAGTTACATGAACTATCCTTTGCTGGTATTTCCTGTCTATCTGCACAGGACCAGTCGTTATCTTTATCTTAGCGATATTCCTTAGAAGCACAGGGCTTCCTGACCTGGAAGGCACAAGAACATCCTCGAGGTCATGCAAGGATGACCTGAACTCGTCCTTCAGTCGAACCACTATGTAATATTCATTGCCTGTGATTGGGTCTGTATATATCCCTGGCGCATTCATGTTCCCATAAACGCTTGTAAGTGCTGAATTAGCCACATCCCTTGCGGTAATCCCAAGCATCGCCGCCTTTTCCCTGTCCACCTCGATGTCTATTTCAGGGTAATCGTCTTCTCTGCTTACCTGAACATCCTTTGTCCCTTCTGTGCTCTCTACGATCTCTCGCACCTTCGTATAAAGTTCCCTTGCACGGTCGAAATCATAGCCAATGACCTCCACATCAATCGGGGCGGAAGCGCCTATGTTCATCATCCTCTTTACGATGCCTCCAGTGTCAAAAAACACCTGAAGCCCTGGGAAAAGCTCTTGTGCCTTTTTCCTCACCATCTCGACCGCCTCTTCGTCCGAAAAAGTGCGCTTTTGTGGCGGGACAAGACGAACTCGGATGTTTCCAGCGTGGGGACCAGTATTAGCAGACCACATAGCGCCCATGCCTGACTGCCGAACCCCAGATTCAGTAACCACGGTGACGATAGAAGACCCCAAAGTCGTCCTTATCACCTGTTCCAGTTGTCCCACTTGCTTAGAAGTTACTTCCACCCTCTGCCCTAGAGGACCTTTTATGAACCCTTGAAACTGGCTTTCGTCTGTCTTGGGGAAAAACTCGGTGCCTACAGAACCTAATATTCTGATACCAAAGACAAAGGCAACTAAAATCACAGCGAGAGCAATCAGCCTTTTGCCAAGAACAAATCTTAGGGCGGTTGCGTATCCCTGATCTAACGAGTGAATGCCCCTTCCCAGAATATTCATAACCTTGCTGTAAGCCCCGACGCTCGATTCTAAGGACGACTGAAAGACCTTCGCCGCAAGGGGCGGGACTATTGCCATTGCGACAAAGTACGATGCCACAAGCGTGAAAACTATTGCCAAAGACAAAGGAGTGAACAGTTGTTTTGCTATACCTGTAAGGTAAACCACAGGGAAGAAGACAACAACCGTTGCAATGGTCGAGGCAAGGACAGGCATTGCCACTTCTTGGGCGCCAAGAAGTGCTGCCTGCAAAGGCTTTTTGCCCATCTTTAGATGCCTGTAAGTGTTTTCGAGCACAACGATAGAATCGTCAACTACCCTGCCCACACCTAGGGCAAGCCCGCCCAGCGTAAAGACATTCAAACTTTGGTTTCCAAGAAAGTGTAAAAGCATGAATGCGCCCATGATGGAAAGCGGGATCGAGATGCTTATGATGAAGGTAGAACGGATGCTTTGCAGGAACAAGAATATCACAATGACTGCTAATATTGCGCCACTAAGCGCCTCGTTTACAAGGCTTTTGATCGAGTTTCTTATGTATGTGGACTGGTCGAAAGTGGGCACTACCTCGACCCCCTCGGGTATTCCATAAAGGTTGGGCACTGCCTTCAAAACCCTGTCAACGACATCTATCGTGTTGGCGTTTGGTTGCTTTCGAACCCACAGGTTCACTGCTGGTCTTTGGTTGACCCTGACGATGTTAGTCTGGTCTTCAGCGCCGTCAACGACATCTGCCACATCCCTTATGTGCACCTTACTGCCATCAGGCGAAACCTTTATGACCACATCCCCAATCTTGTCAACATCGCTTATCTGCGACAAAGTGAAAAGGTTGTAATCCACCTCTCCAGCCCTTAGGTTGCCAGATGGCATAAGGAAGTTTGCCTGAGCGAGCGCTTGCACGATGTCTTGCGTAGTAAGCCCCCTTGCCTGCAAAGCCCTCCTGTCTGTAAGGATGTTTATCTGCCTTAGAAGTCCGCCTGAAATCCCTGCACTTGCAACACCTTCTAGGTGCTCGAGCTGGGGTTGAATGACATTGTATGCAAGGTCGTAAAGTGCCCTGTCATCAAGGGTAGAACTTGTTACAGAAAGTCCAACAACTGCTATGTTCGTTATGTCCATCTTTATTACAAACGGTTGTTGTGCTCCTTGAGGTAAGGTTGACATTATCTGTTGCACCTTGTTTATGCAGTCAGATGCCCCAACATCTACATTTGCACCCCAGTTGAACATGACCCTTACGATGGCTATGCCCTGACGGGATGTGCTCTCGATGTATCGCACATTCGGCACAGAGACCACAGCACGCTCAAGGCGCTGGGTTATGCTAGCCTCGATGTCTTTAGGACCTGCACCTGGATAGACGACCCCAACGACCACCACAGGGATTGATATGTTTGGAAACAGGTCAACTGGGATTCGTGTAAGGGACACATATCCCAGCACAACGATAGCAACAGAGATCATCAGGATCGCAACCGGATTTCTAAGCGCAAGCCTCGTCATTTCTAATCCCCTGTTCTTTGCGTCTCAGCGCCTTCCTGAACTTCCTTCACTTCGATTCCGTCCCGAATCAGGTCTTTACCACGCACAACAAGTCTTTGCCCTTCTTCTAGCCCCTTGTGCACAACCGCATCGCCAGAAGGTAAGGTTTCACCAAGTTCCACCTCGACCTGTCTTGCGATATTGTTCTCAACTATGAACACGAAAGCCTTGTCTTCTCTTCTGACAACAGAAAGGGCTGGCACGACAATCACACCTTGAAGCATATTGCGCAAGACCTTTGCACGCCCGAACATCCCTGGCTTCAACACGCCATCGTGGTTGTCGAAAACCATCTCGACCTGCATCGTCCTTGTGGCGCGGTCAAAGGCAGGTGTGATGCGGGTGATCTTGCCTGTAAACCTTGTTTGTTCAAGCCCGTCCACCCGCAAAGACACCTCGGTTTCAGGCTTTATGAATCCATAGTCCGTCTGAGGCACATCCACAATCGCCTTTATCTTCTGTATATCCCCAACGACGAACAATGCCACGCCTTGCGGTCCAACCAGTGCACCCACATCCACATTGCGTGTCAAGACAAACCCATCGAAAGGCGCCCTGACCTCGGTATATCCCCGCCTTGTCCTTGTCGCCCGAAAGTTTGCCTGAAGTGCCCTAAGTTGGGCGCCTAAACTTTTCACTTGAGTTGTGGCGTTATCGAGCTCGGCTTGCGACACAAGTTGCTTTTCCATGAGTTTTTTGAGCCTTGCCTCGTTTTCCCGTGCATATTGAAGCTGTGCCTGAACGGATTCTATCTGAGCCAGTGCCTGCCTTTCCATCTCTGAAAGCTCTTCCCCCTCGATGACCGCAAGAAGCTCGCCTTTTCTTACACTATCGCCCCTGTCCTTCAGGATGCGCAAAACATACCCAGAGGTCCTGGCAAATATCTTTGCCTCTTGATAAGCCTCTAAAGTTACAAGGTATTCCCTTTCTAAGCGGACATCTGTTTTCTTCAATGTCCTTGTCACAACCGCAGGGACTCGAACCTTTTTTCTTTGTTCGCCCTCGTGTTTAGAGGCACACGACCAGAAGAGCGCAATCCCCAAGGTCACAAAAACCATATTTCCCTTTGCTCGTCGTATCATAATCTTCCCCTTCCACAAGCCCTTAGAAGCCCAGCGAACGCGATATTGACATCGAGCTCCGCCCGAACAAGATTTGCCTCGGCATTTGCGTATGCAGTCGTTGCATCCAAAAGTTCGATATAACTTCCAGCACCGCTTTCATATCTTGCTTCTGCAAGGCTCAAAGCCTCCTTTGCCACCTCGACCTGCGCCCTCAGTGGCTCGAGCATTGCCTTTGCGTCTTGATATGTGCTAAATGCGCTCTCGATACCTTTCCTTATGTCGAGCTCCATGCCCCTCAGTTTTTCCTGCATCAAAAGTGCCTGTGCCTTTGCCTCCCTCATCTGATAAAGAGGCAATAGTCCATTGAATATAGGCACATTCAAGACAACGCCAAGACTGAAGTTCCATACCACATCCTGGATTCTCACTCCTGCATCTGTAAATGAAAACGCAAAGCCAAGGGATGGGAAAAAGTTGCTTCTGTAAAGGCGAGACAATGCATGTTGTGCGCTTATCCTTGCCCGCATTGCCACAACATCAGACCTTTGTCCAAGCGCCTCTTCAATCGCATCTTCGAGAGACGCAAAAGACTCAACTTCTAAGGTTTCTTTGACGCATACAAAATCCATCTGCTCTTTTAGACCTATCGCTTGCAAGAGGTTTATCTTTGCAATCTTCAACGAATCCAAAGCCTTTAGCAAGGCGCTTTTAGCACCTAGCAAATCTGCCTTTGCCCTTAGTGCGTCTATCCTTGACCTCATCCCTGTTTCGACCAACGCCAAAGCCTTTTCTTCGTTCCTTCTTGCCTGTTCTTCGTTCCTTTTAGCGACCTCGACCATCTCTTGTCCTGCAAGCACCTGAAAATATGCGGTTGTAACCCTGAACCATACATCCTGCTCGACTGTTTCGAGATCCTTGCTCGCAGCGCTTACCTGTTCCTTTGCAACTTGATTGCTATACTGAGTCCTTCCAAAGTCATAGATGGTCTGCTGGAGGTTCAATGAAAAGTTGTAGTAGTTGAATGTCTCGGCAGATGGGGATGTATCAATGTGAAACTGCGACGGGATAAGCCCTGGTCTTGGGGTGAAGTTCCCAGTCTGCCTTTGGTAAGTGATAGAGCCAGTTATAACGGGAAAATATTGGGAAAGCGCCTGGTCCTTTTTTGCCTTTGCAGCATCTAAGTTGTGCCTGGCAGCGATGAGGTCTGGGTTGTGTTTCTTCGCAAGGCTCAGAGCCTCTTGCAGAGTTAGTTCCCGCGAAGTTGCGATCCCGCTCGCGACTAACAATAAAGAAAAAACTACAAAGCGACCCATGACATTTCCAGAAGCGAAAAAGCGAGAAAGAGTATAAGTCTTCGTTGGGTATCAAGCAATGAATCTTGCAGCATCAACAAAACCTTGCCACCACATAGCCAGAAGCGAGCGTGCGCGCTCCGAGGGCGGGAAAGGTCGAGCATTTTTTGTGCCAAAATCATAACCTAGAGGTTTCGAGGCTTTTCAAGATGAAGAACCGCAAGGTTTGCACTGACAAAGCAGAAGTTGCATTAGAAGTAGAAAACCTTTTTTCGATTAGCGGTGTGCGCGGTTGTTTGGTTTCTATTGCCGGGACTTTTGGTCTGGCCCGCTCGCACCCGTAACCGCATTTGCAAACTTTTCGGACAACTGGGTAAACCTTGTGTGCCGTAGGGTAACCTTCATCCATTACGGACTGCTCCGTATTTCTCCAGCGCGGAAGTATGGATGGACAGGTATCGTCCTATCTCTGGGATTAAGCCTTTTCTAAAACACCTTTGCAGTTCTCAAAATTCAAAGCACTACTTGAACGAAGAAACCCCCACACTGAAGGATTCACGCCGATAGTAGTTCATGTCAGTGGATGTATAGGCGTCAATGTTGAAGGCAGGTGTTTTGATGCAGGTGATGTTGATTGTGCCACCGTCATCGGGCACTGGGGTATAGTCTAAAATACCAAAGAAATCAGGCAAATCGAGTTCACGCACCCGCCCTGAAGCCATTGCAGACCAGAATGGATAACCGCTAGCAAGGCTCATGATGACCTGCTGGTGCGTAACATCTTGATTTCCATCAATAACCCATGCAAGCCTTTTTCGTCCCCACACAGTACCCTTCTCTGGTTCGACAATCGTAGGAAATCCAAGGAAAGGAGGGAGTCTCAAAAATCTCCTCCCGACCAGGACGATAGCATCGCCAATCTTTGCGCCATCTAACAAATCCATATCGAGCGCAGGGTTCGACAGGTCTTCAAAGCTCGTCCCATCGAACTTTAGCAGGGTGCCATTATCTCCAAAAACAATCATGACCCCGTCATCGCCTAGCACACCCCCCCTCAAGCCGTTCTTTGTGGGAGCAGAGAAGACCTCTGGCGCCTCCCCTGAAATCTTCACCATAATCCCCTCTTGACCAAATATCCAGATGTCAGCGCCAACTTGCATGACTCTGTAAAGGTCCTTGTTCGCATCTGCAACAGTCGCCACTGTGAAGCCTTTGTCGAAATCCCCAACTGCCAACTTTCCACCTTGACCACACACATATATCTGTCCATCAAGAGCCTTATAAACGCTTCTAATACTCTGAATCTCTGGTATGACCCTCAAATCTAGAGCCCCCCCATTCGGCCTCATGATAAAAGGTCCGCCTGCGACTAAATAGTCATCGAGCCCAGAAGCCCAAAAACCAAGCAAGTCCTGATTTACAGGTGCGAATAACTTTTCGACCTTGCCATCTGCCACCTTGAAGATCCTACCACCTGCGCCAGCGGCGATGAAGTTGTCTTTGTCCAAAGCAAATGCACCATAAACAGGAAAATGAAGATCATAGCGCCATGGAAACACCTCGCCGTCCTCGAAAAGATAGGTTCTTCCGAGCGAATCGAATAGGATGGCAGAGTTGCCATCTGTGGGGCATATCGCTGTGATTGCCCTCGTGATGGATGCCCTTGTTGTCCGAACATCCGAAGATGTCAAAAGAACCAAGTCCCCTCCATCTTGAAGTCTTTTGCCAGTTTGAAGCACAACCGAGTACGGGAGTCCACCGCCTGCCTTGCTCGAAACGCTTGCATATAGCGAATAGCCGTCCCACAAAGCCATGTCCTTTGGTTGTGAAATGAACTCGATCCTGTCTCCCCAAGATTTGAAGGTCTTCAAAATGTCGAGATACTCTGAAGAGGAAAGTCTCAGCGCGCCTATGACACCAGGTCCATAAAGAAGCCCAAGGTTCAAAGGCAAATCCCCAAAGCCCACCCAAAGCTCATCATCCAGTGGCACATCAAGCGACAGCTCCACCCCCTCGATAGGTCCTTCCCTTCCTGTGCAACTTATCAGGTCCGATATCCCCATCCTGAGTGGGACGCCTCGGCTCCATCTGGGGTCAACCGCAATCAACTGGCATATCACCCTGAATGTGCCTGTCATGGTCTGTATCTCGAACCTCCCCCTGTTGTCGCACCTAGCCTTTGGTCCTGGGTCAACCCCCCCACCCCACATACTAGATGCTGTTGTTGAGCACGAAACAAATACATCGCCTTCTGCCCACGATGGCTTCAAAAAATACTTGCCGAAATCTCGCACCTTCCCCCTCACAGTGCACTGGTTCGACCCTGATGTGGGAGGTTGCGCTGGCTGTTCAGGGACATTCAAGGGGCTTATATAAACAGTGATATTTTGTGCATCAAAGTCTGCAACTGTGTAAGCGGTATAGCCTTCCTTAGTCGTGCTTATGGTTGCCCTCCCTCTTAGCCCAAAATCAGAAAAAGTTATCTGCCCACGGTCATCTGTGAAACCTTGATACTTCGAATGAGGGTCAGCCCCCCAAATAACATAGGCATCCTTCAAAGGTCTCGAGTTATGCCCATCGAGCACAGTCACATTCAGTGCGCCTTTTATTGGTCCTCCCCATGTTCCACCCCCCCTCAATGTAGGGTCAAAATAGAAGTATCCCTTTTCGAGCATCGCTATCCCGTCGCCAAATGCCACAACAGGCACAGCTCCAAGCACCTCGGATCGTGGGACTGTGATTGCAAGCTCTGTTGGCGAAATCAGAGTGAGATCCTTTGCCACACCACCCCCCACAACCACATATTGCACTGAATCAAGCCCAAAACCATAGAGTTTCACCTTTGTGCCACCTGCCCACGAGCCTATATCTGGTTCAACTGCAAACAAGGCTAGGCGCCCAAGGTCATAGGTAAAACCGTCCTTTAAGACCACTTCCCATTGCCCTAGTCCCACTATGACATCTACCGTTCCAGGACTTCCCTTGGGCGTCTTTGCCCTTATCATGCTTTGCGAGAGCACCTTGACATCAGTCGCAGGAAGCGCCCCAATACGCACCCAAACACCTTCCCCGAAGCCAGTGCCAACGATGGTCACAGCGGTGCCACCCCACACAGGACCAGACTTAGGGCTTATAGAAATGATGCTTAAATCTTGCGGATGAGGGGTAGGTGGCACTTCCAGATATTCGAATGCGTCTTCCATCTTAGCCCTTTCATCTTCTGCAACAGCGATCAAACTTTTCTTTCCTGGGGTATTCGGAGGGGTAATCGCTAGTGCCTCGTTATCCGATACTATCTTTGTATCAATAGTCAGACGCCCGCCCAGCAAGAACAAAGGGTTTCTAAGAAAGCCAGTTCCCTTTATCGTGACAGGTGTTCCTCCCCGTGCTGAACCCTGTGATGGTTCTATGGAAAGGAGGCTAAGTGTGGAAACATACTGGAACCCCCCCTCCAAAACAGCAGATTCCCCATCCCCTCTCACAACTTTCACATCCACAAACCCTGCAGGATGTGGTGGTGCTGAGCATGTCAAAAGTTTCTCGGACAAGACGAAAACAAATGGCGCCTTTGTCTCGCCAAAGAACACCTCAACCGTGTCATCGAAACCATCGCCTTCTATGCTAACGGTAGTAAGTTCGGAAGCATTTCCAGAAGCAGGGGCGATCTTGAAGATCGCAAGGGCTGGCTTTGTGGGGACTCCATAAGCATCCTCGGCTACGAAGTCCGAAGCAATGTCTTCTTGTGCCCCTGAGACTCTATCAGAAACAAAGCCTATGTCCAGTTCCCCTGAAGTCCCCCAATCATTGACTTTGGCGTCAGACTCAAAACCATCGCCAAACTTCGCATCACCGTCCCCTTCGAGACCAAAACCACCCCCCTCTGAGCCTCTGCACCCCGAGGCAACCAAAACCAACAAGCACGCTATTGCCCATCGCAGGAAGCGCATACGAGATATTTTATCATTTCCCAAACGGATTGTCTTTGTTTGCAAGAGCCTGGCAATCTGCGGTTAGAAACGGGAAAAAAGAATGGAGCGGACAGGCTGTGAACCGAAAGAGGAGAGATTGGTCCATCTTCGGCAAACATTCTTTGACTTAGGGTTGCCGTTCCGTTATATTACCGTCGTCCTTTTTGAGGAGTGGTTATGAAGATCGCTCGAATTCTGCAAGGTGTCCTGATCGTTTTTCTTGCGCAATCCAGTTTTGGTCAGTCGTGGAGCACCTATGGGGCTGAGACACTTCCCAAGTCCATGAACGCCATCGCCTTCGACACTGGTTACCCATGGGCTTTCAGAGGCGGGTTTATTGCGCCTGTCACTAACTCCTTCGAGGTAAGACCAGCAGTGGGATTGCGCTACGGATATGCAACCACGGTTCCCCATGTAGGATTCCTAGCCTCAGCCCAACTAAAGTTTGCTTTTTTCAACAAGAATAAAGTGCATGTTGCTGTTGCCGCTGAGCCAGGCTTTGCCTTTCATTTCCATCCAAGTCCATTTCTGCTTGGCTTGCAAATCGGGTTTCCTCAACTTCTGTTCACTTACAACGCTACACAAGAAATCGCGCTCCACGCAGGGATAAGGATGCCAATCGCCATGTTCTTCGGGAGGAAAGAACAACCCACTTATGTGCTAATCCCTGTACTCTTCCGGGCCGCGTTAGAGTTCAACATTTCAGCAGCCTCATGTATGTACTTTGGCATGGATATGGGTGTTTCGATCACAGCTACGAAGGACGGAAGCGACTCAAACTTCGCCCCCATTGCAGTCTTCGGATTTGCATATCGCCTCTAGGCTACAAGTGCCTTTTGCACCAGCGAACAACCTCTGAGATATCGTGAGTCACCTTTGCAGGTGGCAGGCTTTTCAAGAAAGCCTTGCCATATCCTTTCCTTACAATCCTCGAATCCATGATAGCGACCACTCCTTTGTCATTTGCACTTCTTATGAGCCTTCCAAACCCTTGCCTAAGCCTTATGATTGCAAGCGGGAGTTGATACTCAATAAATGGCTCCCCGCCTTGATCCATAATCCTTTTGCGCCTTGCCTCTAATACAGGGTCATCGGGTGGGTCGAAGGGAAGCCTATCAATAATCACACAGGAAAGCGCACTGCCTGCGACATCCACCCCCTCCCAGAATGTCTGAGTCGCAAAAAGACATGCATCATTTGAACTTCTGAACTCGTCCAGAAGCCTTTCTCTTGGTGCCTCCCCTTGGATCAACTTCTTGAATGGCAATGCCCCTGACATAAGTTTGAACGCCTTCTGCATCCCAGCATAGCTCGTAAACAAAAGAAAAGCCCTTCCCCGTGTTGCCTCAAGTATCTTCAAAGCCTCGCTTGCAAACGCCTCGTAAAAGCCTTCATCGTTTGGGTCTTCAAGGTGCGTTGGGATATAAAGAAGTGCCTGTTTTTCAAAGTTGAACGGCGACGAAAGCACGACTTCCTTTGCCTCGATTGGCACGCCAAGCCTTTTCCTGATAAAATCGGTCTTGCCCTGCGCTGTCAAAGTTGCGCTAACCAGAATCACAGGTCTGACCTTGGAGAAGAGTGCAGATGCAAGCACACTCGAAACATCTATCGGCAAGGCATAAAGTCCTGACTGCCCGCCATTCTTTTCGACATATCTCACAAAATCTTCGCTATTCCCTTCCAAAACTCTCCTTATGTCATCTCGAAGTTTTTTAGCCATTTGAGGCACATCGCTTTTCACTTCATCATTTTCGCAAATGCCAATTGCCTCGTCCTCCACAAGGTCGAGCTCTGCATCGAGTTCGAACCAAGCCCTCTCAACCTGCTCGTCTATCACAATCGCACTCCTTCCCATGCCCCTTCCACAAAGACAATCCAGAAGTTTCAAAAACCTCTCCCCGACCCTCTCGCACGCCTCAAGAAGTGCCCTTCCAGATGTAACATCTGTCGCCAAAGCCAGCGCTCTTGCAACAGTTACAAACTTTCGCACCCTTGAAATCGTGACAGCGATGCCAAGATGTTCTGAAGCCTCGTTCTCGATGCCATGAGCCTCGTCAAGCACCAATATCCTGTCCTCTTCGAAAAGCCCCCCCTGCTCCCCTTCCTTCATCGCCATATCAGCAAAAAAGAGGGCGTGGTTCGTTATGATGATGTCTTTCTGGAGCGCTTCGGACCTTGCCTTGAACAAAAAGCACCTTCCAAAAGCATAACAGAGCCGACCTTCACATGTCTCGAGGTCACACGAAACTGCCTGCAAAAAAGGATTTCCTTCGCTAAAAAAACCAACCTCGCTCAAGTCCCCTGTCGCAGTCTTCCTTGCCCACTCCATCAGTCGAACGAAATCTTCAGACCATCTTTGCCCAAAAAGGTCTCCTGAAGCAAGCATCTTCTCGAACTTCTTTATGCAAAGATAGTTCGACCTCCCTTTTAGCATGGCATAAGAAAAAGAAAATGGGAGGTATTTTTCGAGCATCGGGCAGTCCTTTGTCGCAATCTGGTTCATCAAGGTCTTTGTCCCTGTCGCCACGATAGCCTTCCTTCCGCTCTGGATAATGGGCACAAGATATGCGAGCGTTTTTCCAACCCCTGCGCCTGCCTCGACAAGCAAGATTTCATCCTTGTCTATCGCCTCCTCGATAGCCCTCATCATCCTTACCTGCTCCTCGCGATACTCAAAGCCCTCCATGCTCTTTTTTAGGATCCCTCGAGCACCAAAAACCTGTTCAGCGTCTAATCGCATCCCGAATGACCTACAACCAAAACCCCTTATTTCACTGCATTACTGCCAGTTCATCTGACAACAGCGCACAACTTGGTTATTATATACTGCCTTGAACTGGTGACTACTATGGAAACAAAGAAGTTCACGCAAGATGTGAAAGAAAAGGGCGAAAAGGACGAGTTGAAGGTTTCAGACAAACTTTTGAAGACAAGGACCATCCTCCTTTCTGGAGAGGTCACAGCAGTCTCGGCAAGAAAGGTGATGGAGCAACTTTTGGTGCTAGAGGCAGAGGACGCAAACAAGCCCATCACGCTAATAATAAACTCGCCTGGCGGGGATGTTCATTCAGGTTTTGCCATATTTGATTTGATAAGGTTCATAAAGCCAGAGGTGCGCATTGTGTGCGCTGGACTTACTGCCAGCATAGCGACCGTTATCCTTCTTGCTGCAAAAAAGACATGCCGTTTTTCGCTTCCTAACGCGAGGTTTTTGTTGCACCAGCCCATGTTCCAAACAGAGGTCTTCGGTCCCGCATCAGACCTCGAGATCACAGCAAACGAGATACTGAAAACAAAGGACAGGATCAATCAACTGATCGCCCTCGAGACAGGACAGCCAATCGAGAAGGTAGAAAGGGACACGCAAAGGGACTTCTGGCTTTCTGCCGAAGAGGCGAAGGAGTATGGGTTAGTATGCGAAATCATCACCAGTAGAGACGCACTCCCCCCTCCGAAATGATAGGGTAAGGGCAACGAACGATAAGAACACGCGCTAGACCCATAAAACATAGTCGCCTGTAACCACTGTAAATAGCGCGCCCAAAAACAATGCTGGCGCAAAGGGGATCGTCCTAGCCACGAATATTTCTTCGCCTTTCCCCCTATCTATCCACCACCGTCGAAGGACCTCGACTTGTTCTGATGTCAGCCCATCAGCCCCTATTTCCCCCATCTTCTTATTCAACAAGTCCATGTCCTCTTTGAGCACCTCGATGGTCTTTCTTGCCAATATCATCCTGGGCTTCAGCTCCCAGATGCTGATAACCTTGAAATCGAAGATGTTCAAGAAAAGGGAATAGGTCATGTAGAACAGCACAATCCCAAGCGCAAATCCCGTCATACTAAGGACCGTGCGGATGTTCAAGTCTTCGCTTGGGAACAAAAGCACGAACAACACGAACAAGGCACTAAGTCCCACAACCGCTATAAGCACAGTCTTGCGCCTCATCAGGTTTGTCACTGGGTGGAAAAACAGGAACAAAAGAAAATAGACCACTGGTTTTGCCTTTATATCCAGCATATTTGAGATCGCGTCACGGGTCACCATGCGCAAGGTCTTTATCGCAACGAATATGAAAAATATGGCAAAGAAACCTAGAAGCATTTCGCCCTTGTGCGCTCTTATCCATGACAGCGCCTGCTTCATAGCGGTTTTCTCATGCTCCGTGGGCTTTATAAGTTGACGGACAAATCGAAAAATAAACTCAACTGCGAGTCCAAGTAAGGCAAATGCAAAGGTGTTGAACAAAAGGACATACGATGGAAACACAGGGAAGAACGCCTTGTGATAGGTCGAAAGCGGGAGCAAAAGGGCTAGAACCATGAAAAGCTTTGCATCGCCTGCAGCCCAAAGCCCAAACCACCACAAGGCAAAGCCTGCAACAACTGCGAGCGCAAAGTTCGCTAAAACCCTTACCGTATAGGCGAAAAACGATGGCGCATCATCTTGAGAACCTTCTTCATCACTTCGAGGTGCACTTTCAAAGGACAAGACCCCAAGTTCCTCGAATCCTTCCTTTGCGTATTCCACATGTCCGCCAATGCCGTTGAAAACGCCAACGAACATAAGCCACAAGATACCAGCCACAAGCCCACCAAGGATAATAGCGTTGTATATCTTGCCCTTCAAGGCGTCCGTGAGCGCACAAACCAGACTGATTGCTACCCCAAGGCTTTGAGGCACAACTTCGATACCCGTCATGTATCATCTCTTTCAAGAATTTTTGCTCGAACAACATCAGGGTCAAGGAAGACAGGATAAAGTTCCTTGGAGCTATAATACACATCCATCTCGTATAGCCCCGCACAGATAGGATCGAACCTGCACACCTTACAAACTTCTGCCTTTCCATGCTCAAACAATGTCTCTCTTACAAACCCTTTTTCGTCCAGAAAACGCACAATCCTCTCTTCTCCCTTTACAATCTTCCTTGTCTCGGTGGATGCCCACGCAAAGTCTGCCATGTAGCAAAGTGGTATTCTCTCTGCCCTGAATGTGCGCCCGCTCTCGTGAAGAAAGCGCATGGCATTGTTCAAAGAAATCTCGAACTCCCACAGTTTCGGGATTACATCGGGGTTCTCAGTCGCTCTGTTCATCTTGGGGTCTAAGTTGTTCCAAACATAGTGCGTTATGAAGGGAAACCTTGAAACCAAGAACATGGCAAGTTTATCGAGTTCATTTGCGTTATAGTGGTTGATTGTAGTGTTTATATCCACCTTCACACCAAGTTTGCCAAGGTTTTCAAGTGATTTCAAAATGTTTTTCAAAGACTTCTCGTTAGATGAAAGGAAACCTTGCTTCTTTTCGTCACACGACTGGACCGAGACATGGCAATGCCTTAGCCCTGCGTCATATAGCCTCTTCAAGAGCTCCATATCTATGAGTTTCTGTCCGTTCGTTATCACCCTTGCGGGGATCCCGCGCCGTGTGGCGTAGGCAATGATCTTGTCAAGGTCTTCATGCAGGGTTGGTTCGCCACCTGTCAAGATGATACCGTCATATCCCCGAGCAATAAAGTCGTCAATCATCACCTGTGCCTGCTCAAGGCTCAGAGTCGCCTCCCTCTCCGGGTTAGAACAAAATCTGCACTTCTGGTTGCACAGTCTTGTCACCTGAATGTATCCTAGATTTGCCATAAGCCTAGAATGGTCTAAGAACGCCTAGACCATAAACACGAGCGACATTCACCTGAATGCCACTGCATCGCTTTCTTGCACTGCACTTTGCGCAGCGCACACTATATACCCTGTAAAGTTTCTTTATGAAGAAAGAAACAAACCTTTCAAGCACAATCTGCCCTGACTCAACAACTCCTGCGGGATATGGAAAATCATGAATACCTGCGTCCTCCCCCCCAAGGCACACGGGAAGCCCAAGGACCTTTCGCCCAGCCCTTACAACCTTTTCTTTTACTGCCATAAGTTCCTCGAAGGGAGCAAGGCTAGCCAATGCCTCGCTCAATGTCTCTGGTTGTGGCATGCCAAACTTTGCGCTACCTACATCTATTCTCCCATCCAGCACACCCTTTACGACCTCCTTTGTCAGTATGGTTCTTTCTTCGGTTTCATCCCTGTCGCTATATTCCCCCTTTGCATATCTGCGGGCGCACTGGCAAAAGGTCTCGAGGAAACAATATTGACAGCGCTCGCCTAGGCATGAAGGTTCTTTTTGCGTGGCAAAAAGTTCCCTAAAAACCTCCCTCTCTCCAAGCACTTCATCGTAGATCTTGTGCGGGTCCTGAAAGTATTTTTCGTAGTTCTCTAGGAACCTTATGGGGAGTCTGTTCGTCCACACGAATACATCCCTATCTGAAGCCCATTTCAACGCCCTTGATACCCCGTGCGTCAAAAGTTCGTCGTCTGGATACAAAATCCCCCTGTTTTCATCGAACCCACGCCCGAACGGCACCATGTGAAGCAAATCGAACTCCCTCACCCCCAGACGATAGTAAAAATCAAGGATTTCTTTCAGGTGCGGTAGATTGAGCCTGTTCAAAACCACATCCACAGAAACCACAACCCCAAGCGAAAGCAAGTTCACGATACCAGCCACAACCTCTGCAAACGCCCCCTTGTGTCCCACAAGGAGGTCGTGAAGTTCGCTTGTATGCCCGTGTGCTGACACAGTCGCCTCACAAAGCCCATTTCTAACCGCGGTCTCTGCGAACTTCCTGTATCTAAACATCCTCCCATTCGTTATGACCTGAATCCACGAGTATCCCAAATCTCGCCCCATCCGCACGAAATCGAGGAACCGTGGATGTATCGTGGGTTCTCCACCTGACAGTATAAGTCTTGAAGCCCCCTTTGCCCTTCCTTCATAAAGCCTTTCCTGCACAACTTTGTCTGGCTCGACCTTTCCATTCTGAGCAGGGGCATCAAGACAAAACAGACAGCGATTATTGCACAGCCTTGTGAGCCTGACCCACCATCTAGTCTGATGAACTGCCTGTTCCCTGATGGCAAGTTCTTCCTTGTCTATTACTACACTCACGCTAAAGCCCCGATCTCTCGCAAGAACAATGGATGGGTCCCTTCAAAACTAAGTCTTGGCACGAACTCGTCGTGACCAAACTTTTCTGGGTACTCGCGCCATGGACCTTCGCAGTAAGGGTCGAAAACGCATTCTTTGCATCTTTCGCCTTTCAGTTTCCCTTCAACAAGGCGATGCTTCGTGTAGTCTTCAATAGTCACATGCCCTTCAAGTATCTTTGTCCTAGGGATAATCCGTTCAGCCACATAGATCTCGTATGACTTCATAAAGCAATAAGGGATTGCCTCGGTCATCACACTGCGACCCGCCCTGATTCCAACATCGAGCCCTTTCTTCACGAATGGCTCTATCAAGGTCATTCTTGGCACGATGGAATCGAAGTTCACCATGGCAGTCCCAACAGGATGGACGAATGCAAACTGATACTGGTCAACCCCAAGAGACACCAAAAGTTTTGCGATCTCGGGAAGGTGCCTGAAGTTCGACCTTGTAATAACAGTGTTCGTAAGCACAACTTGACCTAGCTCTTTCAAGTTCATTATCGCCTTCACTGTTTGCGCAAACGAGCCTGGTGCTGATGTAAGATAGTCGTGCAGTTCTGCGCAATGACCATGCAAAGCAGGGCTGAACTCCGTTGCCCCAGCCTCTATGAGCTCCTTGCACGCCTTCTTGTAGGCTAGCACACGCCCGTTGGTCTGTATCTGGATGATGCGGTAACCTAAAGACCTTGCATAGGAAACCAGTTCCACTAAATCCTTCCTTATGGTCACTTCCCCGCCCGTAAACACGATGGAATCCGAGTCCTTTCTTGCCTCTTCCAAAAGTTTCTTCACCTCTTCTGTGCTCTTGTTGCCAAATATCTCTCGCTTGTTCCCTTGAACGCAAAACTTACAGCGGTTGTTGCAAAGCCACCCTGTCTTTATGTCAACGCGTTCTATCTGTTCTCTCCTTTCTGCCATCTCACTCCTTCCCTATTGTTGTCCTAACTACTGGCACAAACTCGTCCCAGCCGTAAAGATCAATATATTTTTGGAAAACACCCCTGCATATGTGGTTGTATCCGCACTGCTTGCATTCATCACGCTTTACACGCACAGCCTCGTCGTGGGCACTCTTGGTGACTATGGTGTATTTAGCCTTATCCCCATCCATCGCTTTGGGTTTTACAAGCCCTTTTTCCACAAGAACCTCCTCCTTTTCAGGGCTGAATGTGATGCTATCCTCTGGCTCGAAGTGAAAGTATCGCTCGACATATCCTCTGGTGCAATCAGGAAGCGCTGTGGTCGTGCAATAGGGGATATCCAGAAGGAAGACACGAGACACATCTTGCGGTGCGAGGGATTGTGTGAACCGCAAGAACTCGCTTGCAATCTCTGTGTAGCGAGGCATAAGGATGTTTGCAAGTTTCGCGCCCCGTCCATCAAGCATCATCACATTGAAAACGAACTGGTCAATGTCGTAAGGTTGCATGGCATCAAAAAACTCTTTGAAAAATCTGAAGTTCCGCTTGTTTACGACATAGGAAGTATGCACCTTCAGCACGAACTCCTTCTTGAGGAGAGCAAGGTTTTCAAGCCCTTTTGTGGTCTGAGCAAAAGCCCCTCGTGTTCTGGTAAGTGCATCGTGAACCTTTGCGTTCGGTCCATGTATCGAGACAAGAACATGGTTCAGCCCTGATTTGCACAAGAGGCGGGCATAAGGCATGTATGAAAGCATCCTACCGTTAGTAATCAGACCAATGACCTCCATACCAGCATCCTTTGCCATCCTTATGTAGCGAGGCAAAAGTGGGTGCAAGGTTGGTTCACCAGAGGTAAACATGACTTCCTTGACATTGGGGTTGCTCAAAAGCATCTTCCAGACATCCGATTCGGTCTGATTTATAAGCCTCTTATACCTCCCCTCTCTATCCTCTTCCATGCAAAAGACGCAGTTGTTGTTGCAACTGTAGCCCACGCATATGTGCAGTCTCTCGGAAACTTGTTCTGTGTTCGGCAACGGCATGGAGGCTACTCGATGCTCCGCCATCATCTCCATTTTACATGGGAAAAGATGTAAAGCAAGTCAGGTGCAAAAAAACCAAGACATTGGTTGGCTTTTGGTTTCTTGTGCCACCTGCCACAAACTTTAAAAAACCAGTTGCGAAAAACTAGATTCCCAACACCTTCAAAACTTCGAACATCCTGCGCTTTAGAAGTTCTGTGCGCACAATCTGGACTGCCGATGGAAGCCCTCTTTCAGGTAGTGGTGCCCTCATAAGCAAGTCTCTGGCGCCCTTAAAATCTTCGCACATTGCAAGCGCAGTTGCAAGCAATCCGAACGGTGCGGATGTGTTTTTTGCCAGGGTCAAAGCCCGCTCAAGATGAGGTTTTGCATCACATGGGTTGCCTTCTTCCAACAATAACCTTCCAAGCCCTAGCCTTGCCTCAACAGAGTTGGGGAAGTTTTTGACTGTCTCGATAAGGATGGTCTTGCTGTCGTGCCATTTTTGCATCCTTGTGAAGGTGAGCAAGGCAAATGCAAAAGCAGTGAGAATGGCAAGCCATCGAAGCGCTGGTCTAAATGACGAAAATCTTTGATACATGAAAAAGAAACCAGCCACTGTTGCAGTCAAGAAGCCAGCAAGTGGGACATATAAAAACCTCTCTCCCGCAGGATCGAAAAATGGCACGATATGGGAAAATGGAAGCAATGAGACGAAGAAAAAGGCGATGCCCAGGGATACGAGTTTGAAAGATTTCACTGTAACTATTGCCAAAAAAATAAGCAAAACGAACAGCACGAGCCCTGCAAGGATGTCGCTTTCCAAAAGGGATGAAGGAACGCCTAGCACATAGAAGTCGTAAAAGGGGCATAGAGGATAGGGAAGAACACAAAGCCTCACATAAAGAAAAAATATCCTGAAAGCCATCAGGACTTTTTGCCAAGAAGATAGCCCTGCGAAAAAGTCGTAGATGCCAGAACTCGTTATTGATTGATGCCACAAAAACCAAAGGAAAGTGACGAGACCGAGGGGGATATAGACAAAGAGGAGCCTTTTTTTGCCGAGGTTGTTCGAATAAGCGTCAAGCAAACACAGAAGCAAAGGGAGGCAGGCGCTTGTCTCTTTGCTCAAAAGGGAGAGTGCGTAAAAAAAGAAACCAACAGCAATCTTCCAAGATATCTTTCTTGAAAACAAAAAGAGGAGGCTAAGAAAAAGAAAAAGCCCTGAAAGAAGGGTAGTCCTGTATGATGCAAGGGCAACCGCCTCGGTATGGACAGGATGGACAAGCCACAAAAGCGTGACAAGCAACAAGAAGGAAGGAGGTGTTTGCGGGGCAACACAAGTAACGACCTTCCTCAGAAGATAAAACAAGGCGATTGCACTTGCGATGTGAAGGACAAGATTTGTCAGATGAAACACAAGCGGGTCTGCCCCTGCAATTGCGTAATCGAGCGCGAGACTTGCCTCTGCGACAGGGCGATAATACGGGCGGTTCTGGAGGTTATAAAGCTCGTACGATGTCCCGCCCGCCCATGTGCTTTTGAAAAATCCTGCGATGTTCGAGATGTCCTTTATCCTTTCATTTTCTAATACCAGATAGGTATCATCCCACGAAAAAAGGTTGAAAAAGGTGGGGCTAAAAGCGACAAATCCAAAAAAGGTCAATATTGCAAGCGAACGAGCATTTTTCAGCGGGGACGCCATCTGAAATGCCCTTTTCCCCTTGTTGTCCATGGACGCACAATATAGAGATATCCGAAAAGCATGCCTCCAAAGTGCGCCTGAATCGCTATGTTCCTATCCGAAATAAAGAAAATCAAGTCAAGGATGACCACCAAATACAAAAGATGGATGCCTTTGATAGGCTGAAAGAACCATAGCATGAGCCGTGCATGTGGAAACAAGAAAGAAAAACCTGCAACAACCCCAAGGACAGCCCCTGATGCGCCGATTACAGGCACAAAAGGGTCTGAAAACAACAAAGCCCAAGCCGAATAAACGATAGAGCCACACAAGCCTGCACCGATATACAAGAAGGCGAACTTCTTAGCGCCAACTGCGAACTCGACATGCGGACCAAGTTGCCACAGGATGAGCATGTTGAACAAGATGTGGAAGACATTGGAAGGGTCGTGAAGGAAGATGCTCGTCAAAAGCCCCTGAATCTCGAAATGCAAAAGATTTGCGGGGACGAGCGCAAGATGCTCGAAAACTTTCGAAAATGCCTCGCTGTCGGCAAACCTCGCTATTAACGAAAGAAGGAAAACACCTATGTTGATGAACACAAAGGTTCCTACTACAGGGGAGGGAGGCGATAGAAAACCACGCCTAAAAAAAGGTTTCACTTCCCCTTGCCTGCGTTGAACTCCTGAATCAATCTATCTGTAAGGTCGGTTGCAGCGGCGTTGTAAAGTAAGGCGGATTTCTCGATGATAACCGTATAACCTTCTTTTGCCCCAATCTCCTGCAAAATCCTGCCAAACCTTTCCATAATCGGCTTCATGAGGTCTGCTTCCATGTCAGCCAGAGCCTTCTGGTTTGTCAGATAAAAGTCTTGAAGGTCCATCAGCATTTGCTCGAATTGAGCCTCTTTTTCCCTTTTTTTCTCAGGGCTAAGCACAGTCTTCTGCTTTTCAAGTTCGGCCCGAAGTTTCCTGATCTCTTCTTGTTTCTTGTCGAGTTCTGCCTGTTTTTGTTTAGCCTCTCTCTCGAGTTTTTCCTTTGCCCTTTTCCCTTCGTTCACGGACATCAAAGCCCTCTGCATGTCCACAACGCCGATCTTCACCTGTCCTAATGCAGGAAACGAAAGACAAAGCGTAAATGCAAGAAGGATAGTTGAGCTCATTCTAACCATTTTCGTCCCTTTCAAAGAAGGCAACGCTTAATATACTTTTGTTTCCAAGAAGTCAACACTGGCTGCCAGACCCAAGATTCTACATCTGATCTTCGATGAAGAGGTCGCGATGCAAAGATTTCTGCGCCTCGACGGTCACGCTGAGTGAGCCAAAAACGAAAAAATGTTACGAGAAATCGTTATCGGAAATCACTCATTCGTTTTTCGATAACATTCGAGCGTTATTCAATAACGATATTTTGTTACTGGATAAAGATATTTCATTCTTCACGAACGCAAATATGTTATTCGATAACGATGTTCGGTTAGTCCGTAACGAAAGGCCATTATCAAATGACAATATTTCGTTAGCCGATAACACAAATGCGTTATTCAGTAACTAGAGTTCGTTTGTCAATGCAGAAATAACGCTATCGAATAACAATATTCCGTTATAGGCGTTCAATCTTTCGTTACCTCGCAATGCTTTCTAATCATCTAACGACCATCATTGGTCATCGAATAACTAGACATCGTTGTTTAGCAACGAAATAGCGTTATGGGATAATGCTGATCCATTTTTGCAAAACAACTAAATATTGGCCACTTTTCCAAACAGGTTATATTCAAACGCTAAAGCATTTGCCAATGACACATTTTGTTTCCTTTGCATCCCCACATCATAAGCCTATTGCCCCCTATGTCCCAACACAAATCACTGTCCCCTGCACTATTCCTCGCAACTATCAAAAGCAAATCTGCTAAACTTACTTCCCATGTCTGGACGGACAAAAATTGCTGTCCTCAACATGGTACTAGCTGGGCTGTGTTTCGCTCTAATGGGCGTTTTGGTGAAGTTTTCTTCCCAGAGGCTTCCGTTTCTGGTGGCAGTTTTCTTCAGGACATTCATCGGGTTTCTTATGCTCTTGCCTTATGTTGTTCGCCAAAGCCTTCTCTCTAACATTGTTCAGCACCGCCTCCTTTTTTTGAGAAGTCTTTTCGGCTATCTTGCTCTGACACTGTTTTTCTATGCCCTAGAAAAGCTACCGCTTTCTAATGCAGTGGTGCTGAACTTCAGTTCCCCCGTGTTCGTTGTGCCATTGTCTTACATGTTTCTAAAGGAGAAGAAGTCTAAAAGTGTCTTTTTGTTTGTCGTTGTCGCATTCGTGGGCGCAGGGCTTCTTGTCGCTCCCGATTTTAGTGTCATAGATATAAATGCAGTTATCGGTCTCTTGTCTGCACTTTTTGCAGCGCTCGCCTATGTGATCGTTCGAACCCTTTCCCGCACGGAAAAATCCATTGTCATTGTATTCTTTTTCACAGCATACGGAAGCCTTTTCGCACTTTTGACGATAGTAGTTGCCTTCGCTTTTGGGGGATTTTCTTCAGTGGATTACAAAAGCCTTGTTGATGCCCTTTTGGAGCCTGTTCACCTTTCCTTTTTGTGTGGTATCGGTATTACCGCAACATTGGGGCAGGTTTTTCTGACAAAGGCGTATTCCATTGAAAGGGCGTCCGTGGTCGCTGTTTTCTCGTACTTGAATCCCCTTCTTTCTTACATCCTCGGTCTTATCTTCTTCAACGAGCATCCCAGTATTTCTAGCATACTGGGTGGAGCACTGGTGCTTTCAGGTTGCCTTGGTGTTGCCTTCAGTGCCCGAGAATCTTTGAAGCAAGAAGCATGAAGTGCTCGACAAGAGGCGATAAAAGCCCCATATTGCAAGACGCTATAGACCTCGGCAAGACTTGGTGCCCAGCACTTGACCCGACCACAATCCTTCGCCTCAGATATGCTAGATTGAGTTCATTGAATCTTGGTTCGCCGTCCAGAAACTCGAGATAAGATGTTACCTTATGAGTTTGCATGATGTTTAGACCAGGCGTGTCAATGTGCGCATAACCAGCATCGCTCACTGTAAAGTTCAAGCCATCCATCCCACCAAAAAGCCCTTCTGGCGGTGCCCCGCCTGGCACAAGCCCTAAAGAATGCCCCATCTCGTGGCATAAGGTAGTGGCAATACCTAAGGACAAAAAATCCATGATAAGCCTGAATAGTTCTGCCCTACGCCTTAGACGCTCATCTTGAATCAAGGAAGGGTCAAACAAAGGGTCAAGAAATGCTTCATCTCCCTCGAACATCCCGAACGGCACGCCGTCAACAGGGGAAATCTCGCGTAGACACACTGCCCCTAATGGGTTCTTTAGCACTTGACGCACAATCTGGGTCACAAACACGCCAAAGTTGAACACAGAATCATCTTCTTTACCTCTGTTGTTCCAGTCTATCCATGCCCTCCCAATCGTCCCCTGAGCAATGTCGTTTAGATCTGGGTCAGAACCCACTGCAATCAAAGAAAAATCGCCATCTTCCCTGAAGTCCTTCGGGTCTGGAGCACCTTCATCTCCCTCGAAATAGATGCGCAAGCGAACCCCATACCCAGTTGGTCTCAAGGCATCGTCCAGCCCAAAAATCCTTGCGACATGCTCTCTTATCTTCTGGATGAACATCATCTTTGCCCTTGCGGAAAAATCCTGGTTCTTTGACAAAAGTCCAACAATCTCTAAAGCCTCATCGAAGTCTGCGATACCGTTTGCGCCAACCATGCTAAAGACATCGTAAGTTCCATCACTTGATGCAAAGACCTCATGGCTCATGATGTCTCTTGAAAACAGAACCAACCACACATCTTCTTTCTCGAATGGGTCGAGGTCTTCGCTAAGGTCTCTAATCTCGAATGTTATCTGGTCTGTTTCGCCCATAATCCCATTTTTGTTCACAAATCCAGCGATTATTGTAACCATCGGGTTCATTGGCACATGGACGCTATTAAACCAGCACCTTGTGTAAAGCCTTTTTTCTTGTTCTTCTCGAAGCATGGGGTCATTCTCTCTATTACATGCCAGAAGATGGGAAAAGTCTTCAAAGGCTTTGACAAAAATATTTCCAACCTGCAAGTCTTGCGATGTAAAGATCTGCACATCCCCATCCCACATTTCCTTTTGGTCTTGGTTGTATATCTCCAAAGTAAATCCAAGCGATGACACAGCGACATGGAAAGGATGCTTTTCGCCTCCGAACTGCGAGTATGGCTCTTTTCCGTTCATGTAATCAGGAATGCCGTTTATCGTTATCCTTGGCTTTGGAGGGATTGGTTGCAGGACTTCTTCTACGATATGGTTTTCTACATCTATCTGTTCGTCTGATTCTTTGAAGGCATCGTCCCCATCATCGCCTGCAAACTCCTGAAAAAACAAAACCTCATCGCCATTGTCAGGATTTTCATCCAAGCCATCCGTTTTGTCCTGAAAAGACAAATCTCCATAAAGCAGATCCTCATGTGGCAAATCGCCTTGCAGAGCCTCCCCTGTTGTCTCACTTTGGCAAGCAAGGCACAAAAGACACAGAAAGGTAACGCGCAACATGGTTTTATCATACAAAATCCGTGAATATAATTCGCTGTCTGGAGGTATCCTTGGAAGAGATACCTGAAGAGTTCAGGCTAAGTTCTTACGACTATTTCTTGCCAAAAGACCTTATAGCACAGGTGCCAGCGCCGAAGCGCACAGATTCAAGACTACTTGTGCTAAATCGTAAAGACGGGACGATAAGACACTTTAGGTTTATAAACCTTGTGGACTTATTAGACCCTTCTGACATCTTGGTGGTAAACGATACGAAGGTAATCCCAGCAAGGCTTTTTGCAGAAAGACACACTGGCGGAAAGGTGGAAGTCTTTACTGTTCGTATCGAGGATAAAACGATAAAAGCCATGTATCGGACAAGGGGGAGGCTTAGGGAAGGAGAGGTTTTGAATATTCTTGACAGGGCGGGGCGACGAACGGATATTGTGGGCAGGGTCGCCTCGATAGCCTCTGATGGTCTTATATCCCTCGAACTTTCAGTTGCGCCCAAAGAAGTGTTGTCGTCGCATGGGCATGTCCCTTTGCCGCCTTACATAAGAAGGAAAGACCAAAGTTTCCATGAAAATGATGCACAAAGGTATCAGACAGTGTTCGCTAGGAAGGAGGGCTCGGTTGCAGCACCTACTGCAGGGCTTCATTTTGACTATGACCTGTTGAAGTGTATCAAAGAAAAAGGCGTAAAAGTCATCCCAGTTACACTTCATGTTGGACCAGGCACATTCAAACCTGTGAAGACAGAAGATATACGGCTACATAAGGTCTTGCCAGAATACTATTATGTAAGCGAATCCTCGGCGAACGAGATAAACTTGGCGCTTCGAGAGAAAAGGCGGGTTGTTGCTGTTGGAACTACTGTGGTGCGCACTCTCGAACACATTGCAATGGCAAACGATGGATGTATTGTGAGCGGAGAAGGGCTTGCTACCCTTACAATCCTGCCCGGGCACACATTCAGAGTTGTTGGTGCCATGGTCACAAACTTCCACATACCAAAGTCCTCTCTCATAATCCTTGTTTGCGCGTTCGCTTCGAGGTCCCTTATCATGAAGGCTTACGAAGAGGCAAAAAGCCTTCGTTACCGTTTTTATTCTTATGGGGACGCGATGCTTATATTGTAGTTGCGGAATGGATGGAGGAAGATGAAGAGGTTTTCGTTTGAGATTATCCATGATGACCCCACTTGTGGCGCAAGGCTCGGCATAATGAAAACAGGGCATGGTGATGTAGAGACACCAGTGTTCATGCCTGTTGGAACGCAGGGAACAGTGAAGGCTGTGCTTCCTGAAATGCTGACACAGGCAGGATACAGACTGATCCTCGCCAACACATATCACCTAGTGTTGCGCCCTGGAGTCGAGATAATAAGAAGGCACGGGGGGTTGCACAAGTTTATGAACTTCCCTTTTGCGATCCTCACGGATTCTGGGGGTTTTCAGGTCTATAGCCTGGCAAGCCTGAAAGAGGTCGAGGAGGATGGGGTTTTGTTCAGGTCGCATATTGACGGGTCGCTGTGGAAGTTCACACCTGAAAGTGTGGTTGAGGCTCAAGAGGGATTTGGGTCTGACATAGCAATGATGCTGGATGTCTGCCCTCCCTCAACTGCTCCAAGACATGAAATAGAGATGGCAGTAGAAAGAACGACTGCATGGGCAAAGCGGGCACTAAAGGCAAGGAAAAGGGAAGATATGGCACTGTTCGGGATTGTGCAAGGCGGGCTTTTCGAGGATTTGAGGCTAAAACACGCAAGGGAAATAGCGAGTATGGGATTTGATGGCATAGCAATCGGGGGGCTGTCGGTGGGCGAGCCTCAGGACGAGATGATAAAGGTTGTGAACATGGTGGCGCCACATCTTCCCAAAGATAAGCCTAGATATCTGATGGGTGTGGGCACCCCAGTCGAGATGGTGAAGGCAGTCATGGCTGGCATTGACATGTTTGATTGCGTCTTCCCCACAAGGGCTGCAAGGAATGGGCTTTTGTTCACATGGAATGGCAGGATGAACATAAAGAACCAGCGGTTCAAAGAGGACACGAATCCAGTTGACCCCGCCTGCCAGTGTCCAACATGCAAAGGGTACTCGAGGGCATATCTGCGCCATGTGTATCAAGCAAAGGAAATCATTGCCAACACCCTTTTGACACTTCATAACCTTTACTTCTTTCAAGACCTCGTGCAACAGATTAGACGCGCAGTTGAAAGATCCTCTCTCGCTTTGTTGCTCGAAAAACTTGAAAAAGCGTATGCACAGTCAACAGAAAGTCAAGATGAAGAAACATCGTGATACACCCCTTGACTTTCTTTTGGTCAACCTAAACCCCCTTTTATCGCCCCTTTCCCAAAGACCAGTGCTATAATCACTGTGCCATTGGAGGCAAGCGTTGGCACAAAAAGCACTGTTTGGGCGCTACGAGATAATAAAAACGCTCGGTGCGGGCGGGATGGGCGAGGTTTTGCTCGCCAAACAGACTGGGGTCATCGAGAGGCTCGTTGTCATAAAGAAGGTCTTGCCTCACCTTGCCCAGGACGAGACATTCAAACAAAGGTTTCTGGATGAGATGAAGGTGGCAGCGACCCTGACGCACGGCGGTATAGTTCAGGTGTACGACTATGGAGAGGTCGCTGGTGAGCTTTTCATGGCAATGGAGTTCGTAGATGGTCTTGACCTTGCAAAGATAATCGAGACCGAAAAAAAGAGAGGGGGGAAGGTGCCTCTTTCGGTAGTTTTGTCCGTCATTGTAGAAGTGGCTCAGGCTCTTGGCTATGCGCATTCCAAGTGCGACAACTCTGGAATGCCTCTTGGCATAGTCCACAGGGATGTAAGCCCTCAAAACATACTTCTCTCGAGGGATGGACAGATAAAGATAACGGACTTTGGCGTGGCAGTGACCACATCGAAATCCATACTTACATTGCCTGGGACTTTGCATGGCAAGGTGCCATACATGTCTCCAGAGCAGGTCTTGGGCAACGAGGTTGATGCAAGGTCAGACCAGTTCAGTCTTGGGGTGGTTGCATACGAGCTCTTGGCAGGGAAAAGACCGTTTGATGGCGAGACAGAGATGCAGATAATCGAGGCAATCAGGCGCTGTGAGTGCCCAAGCCTTTGCAAAGTCACAGACGATGTTGACGAGGCGCTCGATGCTATTGTCATGCGGATGCTAAAAAAAGAGCCATCTCAAAGGTTCGAATCCATCTACGACTGCGCAGAGGCTGTGAAGTCTTATGCAACCAGCAAGGGGCTTTCCCTTTCGCCAAAAGATGTGAGTGACTATGTAAAACCCTTGTGCCCACCTCTCGTGGTTCAGCCTGAAAATGGCATTGCGCAAGAACACGAAGACTTTAGAACTTCAGAGGTCGTGCGTGCAATTGCCTTTCTTTTGGGGGTGTCTCTTCTTGTGTTTGCCATTGCTAAGTTCCTTAGTGGTGGCGAGGAACAAAGCGCAATGGATGCATTACTTTCGAGCGACTTGCAAACCATTCAGATTGCGAAACCCGACATAGAAAAAGAACGGTCGTTTGCCCATCTTAGGGATGAGGCTAAAATTACTGCGACGAGTGTTGATGAGCCTTCGGTCGCTGATGAAGCCAGGGCAACAAGAAAGGTTGTTGTAATAAGGTCTGAACCTCCAGATGCAGATGTCGTTTGTGGGGACAAAAGGCTTGGTAAGACGCCGTTGCGTTTGGAAGCATCAAAACTGAGGCTCGAGGTCATAAAGGAGGGTTACGAGCCACGGGTTGTGACCCTATCTAACACATCCTCAGGTATAATCACGGTCGAACTGAAGCCACTCGAGAAAGGAAGGCTCAGATTTCGATATTTTCCTGCAGACGCTATTGTCACGCTGGACGGCATCCCTTTGCAATCCAAAACGAACATCGTTGACACAGAGGTCAGTGCAGGCGATCATGTGCTTGAGGTGAAAGGGAAAGGAGGGGAGGTTAAGTCCATTCAGATAAAGGTCTTATCAAACAAGGTTCTGGAACTAGGAACGATCGAGGTGGAGAAGTAAAGACACATAAGCGTTTCAGAAGCAGTTTTCCAAAAGGCGAATCTGCAATTGAAAGGAGTATCAAAACAGCGCTATAATGTATCGGCTTTTGCCCTGGTAGAACACTTGGATTTTCCTTATCCCTTCGGAAAATATGTGCTTCTGAAGAAGCTCGCAGTGGGCGGGATGGCAGAGGTCTATCTTGCAAAGATGACAGGACCATCTGGATTCGAGAAAACAGTCGTCATAAAAACATTGCTTCCCACCTATTCAGAAGACGACGAGTTCATAAAGATGTTCATTGACGAGGCGAGGATCGCCTCTGCCCTGCATCACAAGAACATAGTGCAGGTCCTGGACTTCGACACTGTCGAGGGCACATTCTACATAGCGATGGAATATGTGGACGGAAAGGACTTGCGAAGGACTTTGGACAGACTGAAGGCTTTGGATAAGCACATGCCAGTAGTTATGGTTGCGCACATTTCTGCGCAAGTAGCGTCAGCACTTCACTATGCGCACACCCGAACCGATGAAAACAACAAGCCGTGGAATATAGTTCACAGGGATGTCAGCCCGCAAAACATCTTGCTTTCCTATAACTCTGATGTAAAACTCACGGATTTCGGCATTGCGAAGGCAGCAGCAAGGCTTACAAAGACTCAGGTTGGAACAGTCAAAGGGAAATGTGCATACATGTCACCTGAACAAGCACAAGGGAAAGAGGTTGATGGAAGGTCAGATATCTTTGCCTTGTGCAGTGTGACATGGGAGATGCTCACAAGAAGGCGCTTGTTCGATGGGACGACGGAATACGAGATATTGAAGAATGTGATTGACCAGGCGGTCCCCCCACCTTCCTTGTTCAGGGCGGGTTGTCCCCGAGAGCTCGACGCAATCATCCTGAAAGGTCTTCGCAAGGACAGAGAAGAAAGATACAAAGACGCAGGCGAGCTCGAAACCGCCCTTTTGAACTTCGTCTTCAAACACGCACAGAGCAAGGATGACACAGATGTCGGAGCCTTTCTGAGAAGCCTTTTCGAGGGTGCAGAAGAAGACCTGCAAAGGAAACAGTCCCCTTCTCAGGAACTAAAGACAAGGACGCCGTCCAGAAGGGAAGTGGCGCAGGACCTGGATGCGCCAACTATGCTTATACAACCAGCGAAAGAAGACGAAGATGTCGAACAACCGACACAACTGATTACCACTGCTAGCGATGATGGGTCTATGCCCACAGTGGCGCTTGGTCCTGTGGAAAGCACTCTGGCACAGAAGTTCAAAGTGCCATCCAGCATAAAGCGACTTGAAGATGGGGATACAGGTATCGTCAGGACGAAGCAAAGGCGCAAAAGTATTTTTGTCGGTGGAACCATTGTCCTTCTGGCAGTAGCGTTTGGACTTGGCTCGTTTTATATGGTCAAAGGGCGTGGTTTGAACATCGGGTGGGAGGAAAAGCCCGAGCAGTCTGCGAGTGCTGGTGCCTTGGCAACCGATGCCACCTTTGGGCAGGCGTCCAAAGAACCACAACAGGCACAGGAAAGAGCAGAGGTGGCTTTGAAGCACGAACCCACATTAGTCGCAGAGGCAAAGCTACCAGAGTTCGTGACCTTGCGTGTCAAGGTGGAACCCAAAAATGCAAATGTCCTTGTGGACGGGATTAGGGTGCTCGTCACTAACGGCGAGGCTATGGTCGAGGAAAAATATCGTTTGGGTGACAAATGCACCCTTCAGGTCGAGGCAAAAGGATACAAGACATCGAAACAGACAGTGGTGCTCGACAGCAAGGAAAAGGTCATAAGCATAGCACTTCAAAAGGCTCGTGAACCCGTGGATAGTGCGACTGGTTTTATAACCATAAACGCAAAACCATGGGCAGATGTCTACTATAAAGGGCGGAAGATTGGCACGACTCCCATACAAAGGATGGAGTTTCCAGTGGGTCGGCATGTTTTTGTGTTGAAAACTCCATTCGCAACAAAGAATGTTGTCATAAAAGTAGAGAAGGGGCTGTTGACTTCAGCAGTCGTTGACATGCAAGGGCAATGAAGTATGGATGATGTTTCTAGACCTTTGATAAGGGTGGTGGCAGCGCTGATTGAAAAGGACGGGCGCTATCTTATCGCCCAAAGAACTGCGCGGGCGATATTTCCTTTGTACTGGGAGTTTCCTGGCGGGAAGGTCGAGCAAGGAGAAACCGACGAAGAGGCGTTGAGGCGAGAAATGATGGAGGAGTTGGGTGTTGTAGTCAGTGTTGGCGCCCTATTCGAAAGAGAGGTGCACTGCTATGACACCTTTAGCGTTGATTTTCGGGTGTACCGTTGTGAAATAGTGGGGGGAGAACCAAAGGCGATTGGTTGCGCTGATTTCAGGTTCGTCACGCTCGAAGAGATGGAGTCGTATAGATTCCCCCCTGCTGATGAAAAGGCGCTCGAGGTGCTTCTTGGTCTCTGCGGGAGGTGAGGTGAGGGTCTGGACTCTTCTAATGGTGGTCGTAGCGCTACCTTCGGGGTTTAGTTTTGCAAAGTCATCAAACGAAGTAGATTCCATACTGAGCGCTATGACCGAAGAAATGGCACGCAGTAAAGACAATCTGAAGATGGAAGGATATGATGCACCATATTTTATTTCTTATTCTGTGCGGACTACAGAGCGCGAGTATGTAAGTGCTAAGGCAGGTGCCATATTTTCTAGCAATCGGGTTTTGAGTACAACTGTCAATGTGGATGTCAGGGTCGGCAGTTACGATTTGGACTCCTCGGAGGATCAGGACATCTTTTTCCCATCTTGGAGGCAGTTTTTGCCTGGCAATGCTGGACCCATAGAGGACTCTGTTTTTGCGCTGAGGAGGGTCTTGTGGCTCCTCACGGATTACGACTACAAAAGGGCACTTGTGTCTTTTCTAAAAGTCAAGGGGCAAAAGGTCAATGACCCTAGGGAAAGAAAAAGGGGTAGTCTGACACGGGAAGAACCAGTCGTGTTCAGCGAGGAGGAGCGCCCATTCAAGTTCGACAGGAAACAATGGGAAAACATAGCAAGGTCCGTGTCAGGCGTGCTAAGTGAATATGATTACCTCTTTGACAGCGGGGTCGAGGTATCCGCAGTTCGCTTTCGCAGGTATTTTGTCAACAGCGAGGGGACACGGGTCAAAACGGTTGACGACTATTTTATGGTCGTGATAAATGCGGTTACAAGGGCGGGCGATGGGCAGCTCTTGCAAGATGAGGTTCACTATCAGACAAGAAGCGCCACACAATTGCCAGCCGAGGAGGAACTCTTGAGGCAGGCAAGGAATCTTGCAAACCGTCTTCAGGAACTTAGGAATGCCAAAGTCATAGACCCTATAACCTGCCCCGTGCTTTTATCTGCTGAGGCGTCGGGCGTATTCTTTCACGAAACGGTCGGGCACAGGCTAGAAGGTCAAAGACAAGAAAATCAAGAAGAAGGTCGCACATTCACGGGCTATCTTGGCGCAAAGATATTGCCTGATTTCATTGACATATACGATGACCCGTCCCTTCCCGCATGGGATGGCACCCCTTTGAATGGACACTACCGTGTGGATGACGAAGGTGTTTTAGCAAAGAAGGCTGAGCTAGTTGTTGATGGGATATTGAAGGGTTTCTTGATGTCTAGAAAACCAATCGAGGGATTTGACAAGTCCAATGGGCACGGAAGGTCGGATGGGTATCAAAGTCCTGTAGCAAGGATGGGGACTTTGGTGGTCGTGGGGAAGAAGCCGGTCTCGTCTGAACGGCTAAGGGAGTTACTGCTCGAGGAGGTCCGAAGGCAGGGCAAACCATTTGGTCTTATCATAGAGTCAGTCTCTGGCGGTTCGACGAACACCAGTGCATACGGGTATCAGGCTTTCAAAGGGATTCCAAAGATTGCATGGAGGGTTGACAGGGACACGGGGGCGCTTGAGCTTGTTCGTGGTTTTGAGATCGTGGGAACACCACTGCAAAGCATTAGCAAGGTCATAGCCACATCTGACAAATACGGTGTTTTCAATGGTTATTGTGGCGCAGAATCTGGCAATATCCCCGTGTCAACTGTGGCGCCCGAGGTGCTCTTCAAGGAGATGGAGATTCAGAGGTCCAGCGAAGCAAAGGAAAAACCACCGATATTGCCACCCCCGCCTCCTCCAAAGGAAAGGAAGAGATGAAGATCGAATACTCGGCAAAAAGCGTGATTGGATTGGTTAGGGAAAGAAACGAAGATGCCTTCTTGTGCTTGCCAGAAGAGGGGCTTTTTGTGGTTGCAGATGGCATGGGAGGGCATAACAGGGGGGATGTGGCATCCAGGGTGTGCATTGATGCGATTAGAGATTGGTTCAAAGGTAAGACCAAAGCAGGTGAGACAGTATATGGTGGCAATGGCATCGCGGCTCGGCACACAACAAAAAAGGTTAGCCCGAGGAAGTTTCTGGCACAGTCCATTAGTTATGCGAACCAACGGGTCTTTCAGACATCAAGAACCGTAGAAGACTTCTCTGGCATGGGGACAACAGTGGTGGCTTTGCTAATACGCGGGGGGATGGCATTCATCGTGAACTCGGGGGATTCGAGGGCATATCGTCTAAGAAACAACAGGCTTTGTCAGCTCACAAAAGACCATTCGCTGGTTGCAGAATACATGAGATTACATCTGTTGACTAAAAAGAGCGCAAAGGTTTTTCCTTACAGGAATGTCATAGTAAAGGCGCTAGGGCTTTCGGGTGAGGTATCGTTCGATATGCATTGCTTCCACATAAGGGACCAAGACCTCTACCTATTATGTAGCGATGGGCTTACCGAGATGATGGATGACCATAAACTCAAGGAATTGCTTTCCAAGAATGAAGATTTGGAAGTGACGGCTGACAGGCTTGTGGAGTCAGCGCTTGCGGCAGGCGGAAACGATAACATCACAGTCGTGCTGGTAAGATGCATATTGAAAGATGAGTGAAGGCAGGGGGAAGAGGAAGTTGCAGTCGTGTTAGAAGACTTTTTCGGTTTCTGTCATGTCCTCTTGCGACTTTGACCCTTTGAAATCTTTCACCTCTTGCTAGTGGCATAAGTGTTCAACTTCTGCTAAACTAAGACGGTGTGATGGGCGCTGGAGGCGCTTATGCTTCTAAGAAAGATGCTTCTGGGAAAGATTCACAGGGCCACAGTGACAGGCGCTAATGTGGAATACATGGGTTCTATCACGATAGACCCACTTTTGCTCGAGGCTTCTGGTATAGATGTGCTGGAAGAAGTGGAGGTCTGGGACACAAACAATGGGGAAAGGTTCACGACTTATGTATTGCCTGGCAGGGAGGGAAGCGGTGAGGTAGTGCTAAACGGTGCTGCTGCGAGGCGAGTTCAGGTAGGAGATAAGGTCATTATCGCAGCCTTTGGGCTTGTCGAGGCAGGTGCCTCTGGCAAACACAAGGCAAATTTGGTTATAGTTGATGCGCAAAACAGGGTTACGCAGGTGTTCGAGTATTCGGCTGACCTTGCGATGCGCACGGTGGAGCTGAAGGAAATCAAGTAGGTTTTGGTTTTTTTGGTTGTTTTGTGTAGTGGAGTGGAAGGGGAGATATGGATATTTTCGGAAGAAAGACCATCGCTGAGCTACAGTCCAGGATTTCTGCTTACGAAGAGGAACTTGCGAAACAAAAGGATTCCATCGAAAGACTGAAAGCGAAGTTACAGCAAGAGACATTGCAAAAGGAAGGTCTTCTGGAGCAGAAGAGGCAGGTAGAGGAGGCACTGGCGCGCTCAGAAGCGGAAAACGAGAAGATAAGGCAAAGGCTTTCGGATGCAGAAAAGATGGTGAACTGGCTAGAGGAAAAGGTATCTCTGGCAGGTAAGGAAAACCTGGAGATGAAGCGGGTCAACGAGGCTTTGTCCGCAAAGGTGTCCGAACTGGAGGCAGAGATCGAGAAGCTCAGGGCGACAATCAAGGATGAAGCCTTAAGAAAGAAGGAGCATGAGCACTTGTCGGAAAAGATTAAACAGCTCGAACAAGAAAACATGACTCTAAGAAAGGCATTGATCCAGAAAGAGGAAAAGCTAAAAGTGGCTTTGAGGAAGGCTGAGCACAACAGAAGAGCATATCTTGTTACATTGATGCAACTGGACCTTGCAGAGGACAAGATTTATATGCTTTTGCACGGAAAGCCCAGACCCGTTCTACGAAGACCTCAGGCAGGGATTAAGGAAGGCGAGGTAGTGCCGCCAGAAGCGGAGGAGGTTGAACCAGACGATGAAAACAACAAGGAGGAACGAACAGACCAATGAAGCCCCTTTTCAGATACGCCCCGACCGTGCTGGTTGCTCTGTGTGCCTGCGATAGAACACATTTCTTATCAGGGCAGTATTCCAGCGATGTGATAGGGGGGTTCGATGCGCAGTTCGAGGCTGAAACAGTCGAGGCAGTGGAGGCACTGAGCCAGATGCAGGTCGAACTTGTCATTGGTCACTATGGGAACGAGGTTGCAGGGCTTGTGAAGTTCAGAGGGGTAGGACACGAAAGATGCGGTTGTTTCAAACTTGAAGACGGGAAGTTCGACTCGTCAACAGGGGTCGTATCGTTTTACTTCAAAACGCCAGAAAAATGTTCAAGTTCAGCCCAAGAGTGCGAGCAGTTGTGCAGGATCAAACTGGTGAGTGCCAATCTCAGCAAGAAAGACAATGGGCTTGAAGGCACATGCATCATAGTCTTTGATGGAATAACACTACAAAAGAGGCTGAAGCTAAAGAAAGTTGCTGAACTCAAAGAACTCCCAAAAGAGGACCTGGGTTGCGAGGGCTACTATATCCAATATCCAGGCCAGCAATAGCCTTGGGCTTGATATCATTGTCGCTTGTCGCCCTTGGCAAGCAGGTTGAACAATACCCCCGAAAAAGGGTTATTGTTATGCAGGGTCGCGACTACTCCATTGACCCGACCTTATTGTTCTGGGAGGAAAGCCCCCCGAATGTTCAAGATATTGGCTCCCTTTTGTCCGGGTCTGCGGTGGACTACCTATCGTCTCAGCCCCACATCGCCCTTGTTGTGCCAGGTCGCGAGGCATTGCTAGGAAAGTCTAAAACCTCTGCTGCTGAAGAGTTTCTTGAACTCTCGAAAAATCTCTTTTACTCGCTTAGGACTGACGAGGCACTGCAAGCACTGTCTAAAGGCATTAGCGCAGGATTTCAAGAGTTTATGGATGTCACAGACCCGCAAAAGATGGCAGATTTGTTTCTTTATGCTGGGCTTGCGTATCAAGAAAAAGGGCAGGATGGAGAGGCAATTCGTGCCTTCAAAAAGATGTTTTTTGTCGCACCAGAATATCCTTTTCATCGCAAAGAGTTCCGAAAAGGCTATTTCCCAGAAAAGGCTGAAGAACTTATGAAGATTGCCCTTCAAGACTTCCTTGAGTGGACGACAGCGGTTTCGCCATTGCAAAAGGACGAAAGGCTTGGGGATCTACTTGCATCGCTCAATGCAGATGCCCTTATCTATATCTTTGCGACAAAGGGGGCTGAAGACAAGAAAAGGGTAGAAGTTCGAGTCTATGAGGCAAGGGACAAGAAAGTTGCACAGGTTTTTTCTGCGCGGCGGTTAGCCTCCATGGATAACCTCGAGGACACGGTGCAAAGACTCTTGTCTCAATATGTGGCATGTGCTGATTTGCCGTCACGCAAGGCTGTTAGAAAAAAACACCCAGCAGTCTACTTCGATACAGGCGGCGCTTACACAACATATCTCTCCTCGGTGGCTTATGGAGAGCCCACGAGGTCTCCGTTTCATTCTATCGGGTTTTCGACACAGGTTTCTGTGCAGTTGGCTAAAGAGATTGATGTGTTTGGTGGTCTCAACATACTGACATCCATTGCTGACAAATACAACGACCTACTTTCTACATTTACTACTGTGCGATTTAGACTTGGAGTTGGCTACACATTTCAGGGGAAGTGGGGCAGGTTTTATCTCCACCTGGGTATTGACGGTCAGTATCTATCCGACTTCAGATACACTACATCTGCAGATTGCAAGTTTTTTGGCGAAGTCCCTGGATACTGCGACAAAGTAAACCGTCTTCCATACAACTTTCAAGGTGGCTCGAGCGTTGCATTCGGCGTTGATGCATTTATACATCGTCCAGTCTTCATAGGCGCAAGGGCGGGTGCTGGGGCTTATTTCTTTCCAGCATCCTTTTCTCAGCCACTGAACTACCCCATTTTTGCAGAGCTCTTTCTTGGCTATGCCTTTTTCTAGCCCTTTCTAGTCTTGGCGATTCGGCGAGCAGTCATTTGCCACGGTCGCCATGAAGCACACCATGAGGAAGACAACTAAGACGGTTAACTCTGATTTTTCACCTAACAGAATGTAAGACCTCGTTAGCTTTGTGATTTCATGGAGTTAGGATTGAAAAAACGGTTATAGGATTTCTACGCCAACGAGTGGATTGTTTTACGGCTGGAGAGGTTGTAGGAATATGAAGCCGCGCCCTAGAACGCAGAAAGAACGGATGAGTCAGTCGCCTATGCGCATTTTGCCTAATGTTCTAGTCCCTCAAAACCTAAAACCCTTTAGGTGAGCCAAGATTATGCGAACGCTGTTGGGTCGAAAACTTTTGTCATCCCTTCTGGTTGCCGAGGAATAAAAAAGCGAAAATCTCTTCCACTAAAGAACACCGCTGCGTGCTGAAGCGCCTAGCTGTTCACAAAACACCACTGCTGCGGATAATAGCACGGTTTCACACCGAAGGCTACCGTTGGCGGCTAAAGCGTCCAGCCTGACACAAGAGACCAGCGTCGCGTGCTGGAGGACGCGGCGCAGTCCGCCAGCTTCGCTGGGACGCCCGCCAACCTGCTTGCCTCGTCCCTTGACCACTGGATACACTCCCGCATGCCTCGCTCTTTGTGGGGTTTCAGTAAACTCCCACACTCCCTCTTTGGGAGTGCGCTCGAGGCTATCGCCACACCCAGGTCATGACGACTGGAATCCGGGTCAGCGCGGATTCCAGTTGATGTAAGAGCAATAATTGTGCCAAACCTAGCAAACTCGCAACCCCGCAATTTTTGTGGGTTATTCCGAATCGCCACTTGCGGACAAGCTGGACATTTTGGACAACTTTGGACAATGTCCAAAATGTCCAAATCAGTATCGCCAGACAGCGAGGCTGACCAAATGCGGTGCACTTTTGGCAGTGACGCTGATGGTCGGGTGGCTATTGGGTCTTCGAGCACAAGCGATCTTTTGGTATCCTTTGGAGGCACGGAATCTCAACTAATAAAAATCGCTATGGTACGAAGATTTGGTATTCGCGTTTTACAAGGCAAAGTCGTGATCAAGAACGCGACCAGAAGTTCTTACATAAAGTTTTGTTGTGTTGATACATCGAATAAACGCTATAATAAAAATGTCCTGAACAGGAGTCTAAAAGTGAAAGAACTCAAAGTCGAGGTAAAGAAGATAAAAGAAAGATGCGGGGCAAAGCTTCAGGTCGGGGATTGCTTTTATATCAGAGGCAAAGGGAGGCTAGAAATCCCTCAAGGGAAAACAGTGTGCATATATGCCCTTTCCAGCCTCTTGCCCTTCCTGATGCTAAAGCAAAGGGAGGAAGATAGTCAGGATGACTGGGTGCCGACGATAGAAGAGCTTTCTTGCCCTGATGAAAAGGGTGTGGTCTTCAAGATTTCTGTGATTTAGTCCTTGGGCACTCCGACGGATTGGACAAATAAAAATCCTTCCTGACCAGAAGGTAGGCGCTAATTTACAGGGTTTTCGTACCTGCCCAAAACCCGAGCCCAACCTGTGGCAACATATCCATCTTTGGCTCTCTCAGATCTTGCCTTCTCAAGAAACTTCCTTTCCCGAGCTACTCGCAAAGACTCAATGAGGTCAAAGCGTTAGCTGGCTACAAAAATCTCAATAGCGGTCCACAGCGTCGTGAAACTTGATTTATGGGGCGCCGAGCGGACGGAGCTTCCTGAAACTAATGAAGCCCCTCTCTTTTTTACACAAGATGTCTGATTCTGACAAGAGTCTTAGTCTCAACGTTGTTGAACCAGCATACGCTATTGGATAGAATTTCGTTGGGCATGGTCCTGATGGAGCACCCTATGGAAAAATGGGTAACGATTGTCATGTTATTACTCTGGGCGTGCGATTCTGCGAAGCAAAGTACACATGATATTTCAGAGGACAAGGGCTTTGAGAACCCTGGCAACGGCACTGCCGCGCGTCATAGTGAGGACTTACTTCATGAAGCCGAGGCTGCAGACCGCATTTTTCTAGAGACAACCACAGATGGCGCAGAGATTCAGGACTCGGACGCACCATTGCCATCAGACGGCATCTGCAACTCATGTTCCCCTTATATCAAATCAACAGAGGAAGACCTATGCAGGCTATATTTCTATGGTGGGGGAGGCTGTAGTGGCACTGTCAGTGACTTTTCGGGCTTTTGGGATAAGTCTCGTCAGTGCTGTTGGTGCAGGACCTGTGACTGTGGAAAGTCGTGCACCCGCGCTTCGGACTGCGTAGGTCCTTGCGTTCTGTGCCTCCACTTCCTTGGCATGTTTTGTGACACTGAACCGCCATGGGTTGGTTTTTGCTGGAGTGACCCAGGAAAGTGCCCTCGGGGGGATGGTTGCATAGGGGGTTGCGTGACTTACCTGGACGACCACGGCAATCCAACGGAGATTTGCGCTGACCCAGAGTGCTTTTAGGACGCTATGAAGCGATACGCATGACATAGCTGTTTTTGGTTTGCTCAAGGAGGGTCCTGCCCACAGTGCGTGGGTTTCGACCGTCGAGTTCAAGCATCGTCGTGGAACATAGGCTGTGAAACTTTTCCCCGACAGTCGGCAAAACACGCAAAATTTTTTGGGTGCTGGTGCTACCATGAGGATTCAACAAGCGGTAGCACACGCAAGGGGGCAACCCCGCCATTGACACAAAGATGGCTCAGTGCCCAGTCTATTGCCTGATATGATATCTATCGAGCGCACACAAGCTCTTGACGTTATTTGTTCTTATGGGTAAGCTTGCCTTGCATTTCGCGGCAGGAGCAAAATGCCTGGCGCCGGACGAGTCGGAGATCGTGCGTTCTGCCCTGCGGACGCTCACGGATGTCCTGGGTGCCCACACTCTGTAACAGGACCTGCAGTTTCGGGCTCATCGAATGTCCTGATAAACGGCAAGCCTGCACTTAGAGTAGGTGACATGGGCATCCACGCCGCCTGTTGTGGGGCTAACAACTGGGAGGCTGCCACAGACAGTGCCACGGTCCTTATCAATGGACTCCCTGCGCACAGGGTTGGTGATATGACGAGGCATTGCGGTGGTGTAGGGACGCTGGTCGAGGGTAGCACAAATGTTTTTATTGGCGGCCCTTCCACGTCCGCTGGTACGAGTTATTGCGCTGCAACCCCGGAACAGATAAAAGAGATTCAGGGTCTTATAGATGCTGGAAAACATCAAGAGGCGATTGACAAGGCAGTCCAATACTATGGCGTAAATGTGTCGAATGTGGACGGGAAAGTCTTGTATGACCCTAACAGACCTGATGCCGCGACATGGCCCGACAGGCGGGTAAGGGTTAGGAAAGGACACTTCCAGTCGCCTGGTTGGCTTGCTTCCTCCATAGCGCACGAATCTGAAGTTCATGTGAACAAGCAGGCAATGGCCGGGAACTGGTATAACGACCAAGACGGTTGGGCTTTGCAGGAGGTGGAAGCCTACGACTACGAAATCGCCAACGCTAAAAGATTCGGGCTAACCTCAGCGGAGATTGAGGAGCTCAAGCAAACCAGGAAGTCGTATTATAACTCTATGTCGCCTGCCTACCAGAGGCAAGCTGACAAGGGCATCTACACTCGCCCGTAAGGAGGGGGTAGAAATGGAAGAGCTCATTCTTTTCCTTGACGTTGTACTAGTCAAAGAAGGAGTTATTGCTAAGCTCACCTTACAGAATATTTCCGACCATACTCTTCACATAAACGCCCGTTTTTGCGTGAACAGCAGATGGGCGCCACCAGGCGAGCGTGACTTATCGTTTGAAATCGTCGGACCTGAAGGCCCACTCGAGTTTCTCCCGAAAGTAAGGCCAACACCAATGAACCCATCGTTTGTTAGGGCTTTGAAGCCTAAAGAAACGGTGGAAACCGTAGCCAGGCTTTCGGAGGACTTCAGTTTCGACAAGCCTGGTAAGTACCAGATAACTGCCACCTACGAGAATTGGTTTGATTTTCACGGTCAGACTTTGTGGAAAGGGAAGCTTGTCGCCACTAAAGACCTCGTAATACTGGATGTAAAACCTGGAGCCAAACGCGAGTAAGCCCGTAGCGCAACTCGCTTTGTGGTGCCATCATAACGGCGTTTGCCTTACGGGTGCTGGATGGAGCATTAGACGCGGTAACCAAGTTTCGGGAAGGCGTTATCTCCGTTGCGACCTCCTGTTCGCTTCCCGAGCCGCGCTCTCGTATTGTAGCGAGAGCACGGTGAGGCACACGAGATGGGAGCGGAGGCGATGTTAGCGCGCAATCACACAAACAAGTAGTCCAAGAAAACGAAGTCAGAATACCGACCACTCAAAAGCGGAACGCTCAAAAGATAACCGCTGTCGTTCTGGGGAGTGACAGTGGCTGGTAGCCGCGTACAAACGCGGGAGGACACTCAGAATGACTGGGTGCCGACGATAGAAGAGCTTTCTTGCCCGAATGAAAAGGGCGTGGTCTTCAAGATTTCTGTGATATAGTCCTCGGGCACCAGGACAGATTGGGCAGGCAAAAATCCTTCCTCACCAGAAGAGAGGCGCACATGCAAAAAGTCCCCAATCCTGCCCAAGACCCTAATTTCACTTGCCTCATACACAACCATCTTTGGCTCTATCGCATCTACCCTCTCGAAGAAGTGTGCATCCTTTATGACTATGCCAATCTTGTAAGATGAAACCCTGTGAGCGCCATAAGCAACAATGCCTGTGCCCAATGTCCCACTAAACAGAACCACAAGCACTGCCTTTGGCACACGGAAAATCCTTGCCCTGAACAAACCTAAAAAAACAAAAGTGCACAAAAACGATATGGCAAGAGCATTTGTCGCAATCCCTTCATCTGCCCATGAAAACAAGGCGGTAAAGGCATCGTGGTATCTTGAAAACACATATCCTACCTTTGGACCTATATCCCTGTTCAATACCGCCCTAATCCTTTCCATCTGAACCTTTGCAACCTCTGCGCTTTGAGACCTTGGCTCTAACATGATGGCAAGATGCAGATAGAACAAGGCTTTTCCATATCTTTGAGCCATGAACTCCGATGCAGAGGCATTTATTAGGACAGTTGCATTCGTGACCTTGAACTTCTCGAAAAGTTCAATAAAACCTTTGGATGCATCATCAAACCTGCCTTCATCGAAGGCTTTTACAGCCTGTTCAAACCTTTCTTCCAGAGTTTGCGACATCAGAGAAGTGGGCAGGGCTAGGAAAAACACACTAAGCACCTTTGCAAGCACCAAGCAAAGCCTGTTACAGTGCGCTCTCATCTATCCTTTCAAGAAGAGATAAAACCCTTTGCACTGCCTTTGTCATGTCCTCTTCTTGAGAACTGGTCGGTGCGAACCTAGCAAAAGCACATGCTTCGAGCTCGGATAGCAACGACTGGACATCCTCTACCTTCACGCCTTTTTCCATAAGTTTTTCACGCAACTCTTCGTATCCAAGCCCAAAGGCTGGGATGGAAAAACGCTCGCTCAGATATGTACGGACTACACGCTCGACCGCCCCACAAAAATCTGGCAACGAAAGTTTCTTGCTCTCAAGCGCAAGAAGTTCCTTTCTTGCACGGCTAAGAGGTCTTTCACCTTTTCTAAGCCTTACACCTCTAAGCCTAAGCGATGCCTCACAGCCTGCATAAAACACAAGCGCCAAACACACAGCGCCAAGAAGAAGTTTTTTGTCGTTTTCCCCCTTTGCCTGCCCTATTTCCACCTGCTCGAGCACAGGTTTCCTTATGATGTCAACTATATTCCCCTTGTTTTTGGCTTCCATCTGAGGCGAAAAACCTTCAGAAAGCACTGACAATGACAAAGGCTTCGTGGTCGTGCGCTCGTATTTCTCTGTAATAGGATTGAAGAAGGCAAGGCTTATCTTTGGGATCTGATAATCGCCAGCCTTTTCACCCGTTATCAAATACTGGAAAACCCGCCTCCCTGACATGCCAGCAACATCTGCAACGACCTCATCCAGGTCAGCGCCAGGGATAGGGCTTATTTTTAGCCCGCCTGGCACCTCAATCTCTTTCATCTTTATCCCTCGCAGATTCCCACTGCCCTCGACCTTCACAGTAAGGATCGCTGATTCATTGACCTTAATCTTGTCCCTATCCAGACTGGACTGAATCACAAAAGAACCCACAGTGCCTTCGACATAGTCAGCAGGACGGTTTTCCAGTGGGGGCTTCTTGAATGTAAGCGTTACAGGGTCGTTTCGGACGATAACGCTTCTTTCCCTGAAGAAATCGCCAATCTTCACGACCACATTTATCTGGTCTAGTGGCAAAGCCCCTTCGTTCAGTGCACTTACAAGCCCACGCCACAGTGTATAGGCAACAAACCTGACCCCAGAAACCACGACCTCCCTCCCCTCGCCTGAACGCACAGGCAGTTGGTCAATCACAAACCCCTTGAATGCAGGCATCGCCTCTGGTCTAAAACTTGATACAGGAAGCCCAGCACGGACATAAAGGAGATATTCCACGAATACAGGCTCGCCTACATACAAGGTCCGTTCTGGATACCTCACAGAGATGAAGATGCTCTCAAGCCCTTTTTTCACCTTTGGCACGGGCGGGGGCTGTGCCTCTTCTTCTTTTTCCTCGGGTTCCTTCTGTGGCGCAGGCATCACTGGCACGCGACCGCCCCCCCCAACGCAGTTGACGAAAATAGGTCCAGCAGTTGCTACAACCCTCCCACCTGATAAAAGCGAAACCTCGCCGATCTTTAGCCGACCTTGCCTTTTTGGTGCAAGCACCAATGTAATCGTCTGCTCCTGCTGGATGTGTCCACCTATGATAGATATGGAAGTGCCACTACTCTTGCTAAGGACATCGAAGTCCTGCAGGTCTGGACCGCTTGTAGAATCAAAGTTTCCAGACAAAGTGATTGTAAGGGTTAGCCTGTCGTCCAATGTTACAGTGCTCTTGTCCACCCGCATCTTTGCGGTCTGGGCGGTGGCACTGGAGCAAACAAAAATCCCCAAAAAAATCAAGCATCTCCACAAAGTCTTGCGCATCACCAGTCCTTTATAGGAGCATAGTCTTTGGGCAAAGACCTCAAGGCGTCCTTTGCCTCGAGATTTTCCTCGTTTTTGTCAATACTTTCAAGCAACTCCCTCATAGTCTGCCACCCTTGCGGCTGTTCGTTCTGTTGTTGCTGTTGATTCTGGTTATTCTGTCCACCTCCCTTGCCCTTTTCTATGCTAAGTTCATAGAAACCTTCATTCCCTCCTCCATAAACCCGAATAGTAAAGATTGCATCGTTTTCTGCCTTTGGCAAGGACACTACGACCACAATCAAATCCTTTTGTCGTTCGTGCCTTGCATCTAGCAAAGCCCCATCTGCAGAAAACACCTCCATCTCGAGTGGACCTTCATCCCCTTGAACCTTCAACACAATATCCATCCTCTCGCCTTTCTTTTCCGTATAGACGAACCAGTCATCGTCAGCGGGACAAACCCTCAATGCATAAGTTCCGTCCTTTATCTCTTTTGCGGCTTCTTTCGTATCGTTATCCTCAAACGAGTCGTCCCCAGCAGGACATGGCGGTATTATCTGTGCGCTTAGCACATAAGGTATCCCATCCTCCATCTCGCCCTGATGATTGACAAGATAATACACGGTCTTTTGTGCCCCTTTTGCATGTGCAAAAACTGACTTTGCTGGACCAGACAAAGAAGCGCCATTTTCGTCCAAAAGCGTTATGTCCACATCTGCAGGTTTTGGCTTTTCTTTATCTGCCTCCTGAGGGTCCAAAACCCTTGCAAAAACCGATTCGCCCGCCCTCAATGGAAGTTTGAAGAAGTCTTCGTCTTTCGGGCACAAGAAAAGTTCTTCCTTCACCTCGTTCGTATCGGGATGAGGTTCCAAAAAAGAGGCATCCTGTAGCGAGTTGTTTGGCTCGAACCTGTCATCGAGTTTGTAACAAGGCGGATATGCAGACATCGCTGCGATCTCTAAGTTTCTTCTAATATCTTTGTCATCCGGCGCCAAAAGCAAAGCCATGCTCAAAGCATCGAGCGCCTGCCTCCACTTGTCCCGCACCTCCCTTGCCCCTTTCTTCTCTTCCTCCATCTTCTTTGCCCACTGCCCCAAAATCGTCCCTTTTGCGAAAAGAAGCCTTGCCATCTGTGGCTCTGCCTCGCCTTTTTCCTTCAAGGATTGGTGCGCCTCTATCGCTTTGTCTATCGCAGAAATTGCCTTTTCGTAGTCGGATGCAAGCGCACAGGCAAGCGCCATGTCGTAATAAAGGTCAGGGCGCAAAGGCATCTCCTGACTTGCCTCTTCCAGCATCTTTATCCCATCCCCGGTCTGCCCGCTTTGAATCAGGGAAAGCGCTTCCTTCACCTTAGGATGCTGTCTCTCGAAAAATCCTTTTGCATCAAGGGAAAATGGATACGCAAAAACAAACAGGCACAACAAGGCTGTTTGTGTCCTTAGCGCCCCCCCAGCAAAGAGGAATGCAAGAAGGAAGCAAAAAACTGCGACTGCTAGCGGATACTGGAATCTGTCCTCCATCATGCTCTCTATCCTCGAGCCATATTCAGCCTTTTCTATCGCCTGAAGTTCCTTCAAGATTTCCTCTGCAACCCCCCCTGCTTGCGTAAGAGCAAAGTATTTTCCAGATGTCTTCTGTGCAATGCTACGAAGCAAATCCTCGTTAAGTTTAGATATGACTGGGGTAACCCCATCCTTCTCCCTCATGGTGCCAACGACCTTCCCGTTTTCATCGAGCAAGGGCACTGGCTGTCCTGAAGGAGTTCCCACACCGACAGTGAACACCACAACCCCCATCTTTGCAAGTTCTTCAGCGACCTTTTCTGGTTCGCCTTCGTGGTTTTCGCCATCCGAAAACAGGATTATCACCTTTCTTGGCTTCTTCTCTTCTGCCCTCAAAGCCCTTATTGCAACATTCAAAGCCCTTCCTATCGCAGTCCCTGGCACTGGCATCTCTGTGACCCTCAAGGAGGCAAGGTATTCTTTTATGACCTCGTAGTCCAGTGTAAGCGGTGTTTGAATAAAGGCAAGACCAGCAAATGGCACAAGCGCAACCCTATTCCCCTTCATCTGATTAAGAAGTCGCACAATCTCGATGGTTGCTGCACCGAGCCTGTCTGGAACGATATCCGCGACCTTCATGGACTTGCTTACATCCACAACAAACGCAATATCAATGCCCATTCCCCTGACAGTAACTTCCTTTAGCCCATATTTTGGCTCCAAGATCGCAACCCCAAGCGCCTCGAGCCCCAAAAACACAAGGAAGCCGAACATAAACCTTCTGAAAGGGGATTTTCCAAGTATCATTGCTTTCACAAGCGACTGCCCTGAAAAAGACCTTTCGACCTTCCTTCTAAACAAAGATGCCCAGACATACAAAGGCAAAAGAGCCACAGGTAACAAAAGCAAAAACCAGAGACGACCATTTGCGAAGTGCACCTCGCCAATGCCTTCAATCATGGCCACCTCCTGAAGACAGTCAGCGAAAGGGCTTCTCCTAGCAAGAAACACAAGAAAGACAATATGACAAAAGGCTTGAACTCCTCGTGATAACTTCGAAGCCCAAGTTCCTTGAACTCCGTCTTTTCGAGTTTTTCAAACTCCTCCCTGAACTCCTTTTCTGTGCTTGCCTCAAAATATGCCCCACCTGTGGTTTCCGCTATCTTTTTCAAGAGTGGCGGATTTACAGGGAAATCCTGTTCTGGCTTTTCATAGACCATAAGCCCATCTGGGGTCCTAAGCACCCTCCCCGTGAACGGGTCTCTGGCTGGCATATAGACATATTCGCCCCCCCCAACAAGGAATGTGAAAACCCTTACTGGATTGGACTTTGAATCCTCTGCTATGAACTTAGCGACCTCCTCGGGATTTACCTTTCCTGCATTGTTGTCGCCGTCCGTGATAAGTATTATCGCCCTGCTTTTCGCATCCGACCACTGAAGCCTTCTGTATGCACGCCCCAATGCATCACCTATTGCTGTCGCTTCCCCTGTTATCGTGCAGTTGTTCAGGCACTGGTTCGGATCCTGCCCCCTTACCCCGTCATCGAGCACCAGGGAATCCAGAATCCTTAGCATCGCCTGCTTGTCAAGCGTCAATGGAAACTTGAGCCACGCCTTGCTCGAAAATATTACAAGCCCGATGCGATTGTTGCCCCCCGAAACAATGAATCGCCTTAGCACATCCCTTGCGGTTTCGAAGCGGTTTGGAGGCTCTTTCTTCATCCCGTGATAGCGCATGATCTCGTCTGGCGACATGTCAACAGCGTTCATCGAACCAGACATATCGAGTGCAATGACTATGTCGCTTCCACCACCAGAAAGTTCCACGGTTTTTTCCACCTGAGGTCTTGCAAGGGCAAAAACTGCGAGCACTAAACCTATTCCTTGCAAAATGCGAGGCAAGATGTGAAGCCTTGACAAGACCCCCAAAGAAGCCTTTTTCACCCATATTGTGGTCGGGAACTTCAAAACTGCAGGTCTTTTGCGCTCCAAGAACAGGGCATAAAACACAACTGCAAATGCTGGGACAAGCAAAAGCAAAAGATATGGAGACTCAAACCTCATTGCCATGCCCTGAAATCCTGTTCAAAAGGTTTCTTGCCCTTGGGATGATAGAGTTTGTCTCGTCCAGTGTTGGCACATATTTTGCGAACTTTATCAGGTCGCATCCACTAAGGAAGTCTTCAACCTCCAGATGTGGGACATTCCCAAGGCTTTTACCCTTCAAAGCCTGCATCACTTCGTATGTAGTCAGGTCAACACCAGGAAACCCATATGTAGCACCTAAGAACTCTCGCACGATGTCAGACACTTGTAGTGCAATCTCCTTGTAAGACACTTTTGGGTCCAGGTTCATCTGTTCAAGTTTCAAAAGCCTTTCAAGCGCTATTTCAATTGGAGGTCTTGGAGGTGGTGGTGGTTTGTGAGCCTCTTTCCATCTGCGCCACCACCTGTATCCTGCGATCCCTAGCACAGTGGCGACAATAGCGCTTAGAACCGCAATAAGCCCATAAACTAAAGGGGTATTGAGCACATGCACCTCTACAAAATCCCCAGGGGGTGCAAGTTTGAACTCTGTTTCGTCCCCAAGCATCCCTTTTACTTCGATGCTGAGCTCAGGTGTCTTTGCGACCCTAGCCTGACCATCGGGAAGCACATAAGGCACTTCTATTGGCTTCAAGGTCAAAACCCCAAGCCTAACAGGCAAAAGCACTAGCGTATGTCTTTCATTGGTTGCTTGTCCTGCCACATGAGGGACATCTTTGTCATGGCGAACCAGCACGAATGGGCGAACATCCGGGTCTGATGGAAAATATACCTTTGTGCCTGACGGATAGGTCAAACTAAAGGTGACAGAGATCTGATTCCCAATAAAGACCTCTTTCGGCTGGACATCAATGCTGAAACGGACAGGTTCATCTTGTTGTCCTAAGCCTAAAGACGCAGGAAAAAAGAGTGAAAGAAACACAAAAAAAAGCAAGAACCATATCCGAGCGTTCGCATAGCCTACACCCCCCTCCCCTTCGGGGCGAGGACGACGGGAAGGGGAGGGGGGTAGGGGGGTGTGGGAGGGGCGGGGGAGGATGTGGCGAACAAGAAGAAAAAGTGGGTGTTCAAGATTTTGTAATATCTGAATCATCCTTTTCACATCGCCTTGCCCTTGAGTCTTGCAAAGTGACGAGTCAGGCTAATCTCGTAAGGTCTATCCGTATAAAAATAAGTAAAAGGCACCCTAAGCCTATTGAGCACTGTCTCTACCTCGGAAAGATGCCTCATGGCATTTTCCTGTAACCTTTGAACAAGCGCTTTTGTTGCCCTTACAAATACAATCTCGCCTGTCTCTGCATCTTTTAGTGCTACAATGCCACCCAATGGTAGCCTATCCTCGAATGGGTCTCGGACGATGAACGCATGGATGTCGTGCCTTCTTGAAAGCACCCTCAAGGGTTTCTCGAAGGCCAGCACCTCGAAATCGGACACAATAAATATGGCAGATTTCCTTTTCAAGACTCGACCAAGAAACGACAAAGCCTTGCCAAGGTCAGATGCGCTCCCCTTTGCCTTCATCGCAAGGACCTCCCTTATCACCCTCAGGCAATGAAGCCTCCCCTTCTTAGGTGGCACAAACCTCTCGACATCGCTACCGAATGTAACAAGACCTACCCTGTCGTTGTTCATCTGTGCTGAGAGCGCTATTGCAGCAGCGATCTCTGCTGACAACTGCCTCTTTGTATTCTCGAACACCTCCACCCTTTTTAGTTTTTGATACCTTGTCTCGCAAAGCCCAAAATCCATCGAGGACGATGCATCCGCCACAATCACGACCGTCAGCTCCCTTTCCTCGACAAACTGCTTCACATAGACCTCGCCTGTCCTTGCAGACACATTCCAGTCAATAAGCCTAACTTCGTCTCCAGGCGAATATGGTCTGACCTCTTCGAAGCTCATCCCCCTTCCTTTGAACACGCTGTGATATCTACCGCTGAGCTCTTCGTTCACAAGCCTTTGTGCCACGATCTCGACCCTTCGCACCCTTTTTAGTAATGCCTTTATGTCTTCGGAATCTTCCAAAGGCTTCATGGCACCTGCACCGATTCGAAAAGTTTCTTCAAAATGTCTTCGCTAGTAAGGTTTTCTGCCTCCGCCTCGTAGCTCAAGATGATCCTGTGCCTCAGCACATCCATGCCAACTGCCTTTACATCGTCCGGGATTACATATCCACGATGTCTCAAGAATGCGTGTGCTCTCGCCGCCTCGTTCAAATAAATGCTTGCCCTCGGCGATGCGCCATATCTTATATAGACCTTCAGTTCCCCTAAGTTTGCGTCTTCTGGCGCCCTGGTCGCTGTAACAAGGTTCACGATGTATTCCTTTATCTTATCGTCCATATATATTTCGGACATGACCTGTCTTGCCCTCTCGAGGTCTTGAAATGTCATCACCTTTTGCACTTGCGGTGGCTCGGAAAGCGCCATCTTCTGCATGATCTGCATCTCCTCGTCCTTCGTTGGATAAGAAACTTTTACCATCAGCATGAACCTGTCTATCTGAGCCTCTGGCAATGGATAAGTGCCCTCCTGCTCTATCGGGTTCTGGGTTGCAAGCACAATAAACGGTTCTGGCAGTTTGAATGTCTGCTCTCCTATTGTGACCTGCCTTTCCTGCATCGCTTCGAGCAATGCGCTTTGAACCTTTGCTGGCGCCCTGTTCACTTCGTCTGCAAGTACTATGCTTGCGAATATCGGTCCTTTCTTCACAGAGAACTGCCCTGTGTGCTGGTTATAGATCTGGGTGCCTATAAGGTCTGCTGGCAACAAATCTGGCGTAAACTGAATCCTCGTAAAAGATGCATCCATCACCTGAGCGAATGTCTTCACAGTCAATGTCTTTGCAAGCCCTGGCACGCCCTCAATCAGAACATGCCCCCTGCACAAAAGCGCTATCAATATTCGTTCTATAAGGTTTTGTTGCCCGACTATGACCTTGGAAACCTCGGACAAAACCCTGTCCACAAACACACTTTCCTTCTTGACCATCTCGGTAAGAACACGGACATCCTGTTCCATAAGCGCCTCCCAGAAAAGGTCTCAAAAAAACGAAAAGGGTCGGGTATTTATTCCCTTTATCGGAAGAAAATGCAATTTGTTTCACAACTTGTTATCCTTGTTTCTGGATTTTTGGGGTTCAAAGCCATGAGAAGCCTTTTTTTCGCCGTTTTTTTCGCAACTATCGTTGCTGTTCCTGCAAAGGCGGGCGAACCTGCAAGTGCCTTGTGTTACTTGCGTTTTCAGGATGTAAAAAGCCTTGTTGAGGACACAACCACAAAGATGGAGGAACTAGGGCTAGATGCTCGAGGTTTCAAACAACTTCTGGCAAAGATGTGGCTTGAAGACCTGCTCGCTCTAGACCCAAAAAACTCGGGCATTGATTTTTCGAAGCCACTGTGTGTCCTTTTCCCAGCGGGCGTTGAACCATGGGTCGTTGTGAGTGTGACCTCGAAAACTAGTGCCCTGAAGGCTTTCAGGACGATCTGGGGTGAGGATGCGAAGAAGAGAAACGAAAAGGGTAAGACGGTGCACGAGTTCCCCAAAAAATCAAAAAAAATCCTGATTGAGAAAGGTCATGCTTATATCCTTGAAGCAGATGCCAGCGCAGAAAAGGCTCTGTCTTTTTCCTTGCCCGACCTGAAGGCACTGGCGCAAGGAAACGATGCGCAGGTGTGGTTCTCTTTCGAGACCTCTGACCTTTCGAAGATTGTGCGCCGGGAGGACGCAAGGAAGGTCATCCAGACGGTTTTTAGGTCAGTGGCAGGGGTTTTTTCGTGGAAACGAGGTCAGGTCGAGATTAAGGCGAATGTGGGCGTTTTGCCTCAGGTAGCAAAGGTTTTTCAATACAGGGAAAGCAAAAGCAATATAGCACAGATGCTGGGCATCCTCCCGCAGACATCCACCGGTTTTTTGGCGCTTTTCTTGCCTGTAGACGCGATAGTGGAGGCACTAAAACCTCTGTTGGGCAAAGATTCTTGGGTGATAGGTCTTTTGCAAAGTCTGGAAAACGATGTGGTTCTGTTCGAGGAAGGAGGCATTGCATCGCTTGGGGTCGTGCTAAAGGTAAAGGACAATGATAGGGTGGTCAAAGGTTTCGAAAAGATGTGCGATGCACTCTCTAATCGTTGCTCGTTCGCTTCCAAGAAGGAAACCTCTAGTTTTGAACTTGTATTTGGCATTGGTGGACTTTTGAGCATCCCTGTTCTTGGACAGTTCTTCGGGGATTATTTAGTCTTGAGTTTCCTTGACAAACAAGGTCTTAGGGAACATGGCGAAAGCCTTTTTCTTAGAAACGGATTCGTCCGAAATGCCATCACAAAAGAGTTCGTTTCGGTTGGCTATGGCACATGGGGCGATTATCTATCTTCTATTGCGCCCTATCTTGCGGTGGCAAGACACAGATTCAGTGAAAAAACTATTGCATACGCAGGGTTAGCAGATGCACTATTACTGCTTCATGACTTGACGCTCGACCTTGGCTTTGTGGTTAGCGCGGGGAAGGATAGCATCGAGATCGAGGCTTCGTCAACCTTGATCCATCTCGATAACAGTAACGGGGCAACGAGGTTTCAGGATGCGCTTAGGGCAAGGTTCTCTGGCAATCAGCAGGCTTATAAGGACTTGCTTTTGGAGGTTGCGACCAAAGGTGAAGAACCTTTTTCTTCTAGGGCAAAACAGATGCTTACATCACCAGACCTTCTTGGGGACATATTCGGGGCTGCGCTCTTCGCTTCGCTTTTTGGGGCTAAAAGTTCCAGCAATAGCGAAGATTCTGAAGTCGGGTATGCTACACCCTGTCAGGAACTTGTTGCGAAAAAATGCCTTCAGGGTGCGCCAGACTCGAAACAATGCCAGCAGGCAATACAACTGCTTCGGGAAGTCGAAAACAGAGGCTCCAAGGAAGCCCTGCAAAAGTGCGTGGAGCTGTTGGAAATGAAGTAGTCCAGAGGGATAAAGGCAAATGGCACAAACCGAAATCCTTAGGGCATGAACCACATAATTCAGGCACTGATAGGGATTGGCATCTTGTCGCCCAGAATCGATCTGGACGCCATGTCTTTTGCTATATGGCTGCAAAATGTTGATTATCAGAAAACTGAGGCGCTTCCCTACGACATCCTTGTCGTGGATTACTCCGAGGACGGGACAGAAGAAAAGGAGTTGTCCCAGGAAAAGGTTGCCATGCTCAAAAGGCGGGCTGATGGGAAGAAGCGGCTTGTCCTTGCATACATGAGCATAGGAGAGGCAGAGAGTTATCGCTTCTATTTCAAGGAAAAACCAAAGTTCATTGTCAAAAGCAACCCAGCATGGAAAGGGCATTTTGTGGTGCGACCAGAAAGCCCAGAGTGGCAAGAAATTCTTTACAAAGGTGAACGATCTTATTTAAACAGGATTATCGCACAAGGCTTTGATGGGGTTTTCTTGGACACGGTAGATGCATGCGAGGTGCTCGAGGACATGGGAGACGATGGGGCTTGCGAGAAGATGGCTAGGCTTGTCATCGAGATAACGAAATATGCCAGGCAGAAAAAGCCTTCATTTGTCGTTGTTGTTCAAAACCCTTTCAGCATCATTGAATATCCAGAGGTGGGAAAGGTTGTTGACGGCATCTCTGTAGAGGCACAGCTGTTCCCCAATGGCTTGCCCTTGCTTAGAAAAAAGATGGAAGAAATGATCCAGAAAATCAACCGCATAAGAGAGCTCTATGGGGTGTCGGTGTTTGTGATTGAATACTTGTCGCCAAAGAACAAGAAATACTTCTCAATGTTCCAGAAGATTTGTTGCACTAATCGTTTTTCCTGTTACTGTGGTAATCTTGCTCTGGACAGGATTGGACCTCCCTTGCCTTCGTGTGAGGAGGTCGTGGAGGAGAAGGATGGAAAAGACAGAGCGAAGAAGAAGCCCTAGGAAGGCTCTTGGGTGCGAGGTGACGCTTCGTCATGCACTTTCAGGAATGGAGTTTCAGGGTTTTGCAAAGGATGTTAGCACAGTTGGCATCTATGTCGAGACAAATGGCGATTTCGTAAAGGGCGACTTTGTGAACCTAATGTTCAGACTGCCAGAAGCCACGACATATCTTGAGGCAACCGGGATGGTTGTTAGGAAGGAAGAGGTTAGCGATGGGAAATACGGGTTGGGAATCGAGTTCGTCGAGATGGAGGAGTGGGTTTTATCTCGGATTTGGCACTTTGTCATGCATGGAAAATGAACTTCTACTCTTCGCTCCTTAGACCTCTTCTTTTCAAGATGGATGCAGAGACCGCTCATGGCGTGGCGCTTGAGGCTCTGAAAGTTCTTGGACTTTCCCATTTCCTCTCGAATCTGGTGCGCCGTGCGTTTTTGCCTAGCAAAGAAGATGCCTTTAGTGCCTTTGGTCTGCACTTCCAGAACAGACTAGGGGTCGCAGCAGGGTTCGATAAGGACGCAAAGGCGCTTTGGGGTATTTATGCGCTTGGCTTTGGTTTTGCAGAGGTCGGGTCTGTTTCTTATTTGCCATGGAAAGGAAATCCAAAACCCAGAATCTTTAGGGTGCCAGAAGAGAATGCCCTCATAAACCGTGTTGGTCTCCCATCCGATGGGGCAGAAAAGGTCAAGAAAAAACTTTGTTCGAAACCCCCGTTCCCTGTGTTTGTCAACATCGCAAAGAGCGGTGACCCAGAAGTCATTCGAGACAAGGCAATAGAAGACATCTGTATGTGTGCGAACACTTTAGCGCCTGTTGCCGATGCTCTTGTCTTGAATCTGAGCTGCCCAAACACCCCTGATGGACAGACCTTCCAAGACCCTTCTTTGCTTTCGTTACTTTTGGACCACCTTTTCACCGATGATCCGATAAAAAAAGTCCCCTTGTTTCTAAAGGTTTCGCCTGACCTTGACCCTGATACTCTTTCGAGAATCGCTTTTGTGGGCTTGGAAAAGGGGGCAAATGGATTTGTCGCCACGAACACGAGTAAAAATGCCCTTTCGTTGTTGCGAACAGGTTATTCTGGAGGCGTAAGTGGAAAGCCCATATCGGAGATGGCTTTGAAGGCGGTCAAGACGCTCAGGTCCGTGTGCAAAGACGATGCCCTGATAATCGGCTGTGGAGGGGTGTTTTGTCATGATGACTATTTGCGCTTCAGGGAGGCAGGGGCAGACCTTGTAGAGGTTTACACAGGGTTTGTCTATCAGGGTCCTTTTGTCGTTAGAAAAGTCCTCGATGGATAGTTTCGATAGCGTCGTTGTTGGATTCGGTCTAGCAGGTTTTGCGACTGCAAGAAAACTGTTGGGTTACGGTTTGAAGGTTGCTGTTATATCGAAAAGTCCTTGTGAAGACAGAAGGAAGACAAAAGTTTTTGGTCCGCATCAGGCTTTCAGGCAATCGGTAGGCAAGGCGATAAACATCTTTGTTGGTCGGGCTGTTGGAATAAGAAGGGGCGTAGTTTTTGTGCTGGATGAGCAGGGTAAAGAGCTCGAGGTCAATACACGAGCAATAGTCTTGGCCACAGGTGCACTCGAGTTAACAGACCCTGAGTTTCAAAACACTGGCGTTCAAACATTTACCTTAGATGTAGCCCTTGAGCAGGACTTTAGCGACAAAGCGGTGCTTGTAGTAGGGAGCGACCTCGAATCCTTTCTTTTCGCCTTCGATTTAGCAAAGAGAGCAAAGGTTACATTGTTGTGCAGAGGTGAGGTTTTGAGGGGATTCGATAATGGCATAAAAGAGTTTTTCGTGACTCAGGCAGGTCGGATGGCGAAGGAGCACCCCTCTTTCAGGTTTTTTGTTGCAAAAGAAGCGCGCCAGTGCGACCGAGATATATGGGTTGTGGATGCGGATAGGGGGGAGCAGAGGATTGAACGATTTGAAGCGCTTGTGGTTTCAGGAAGGAAGATGGCGAAAATTGATGGGCTTGGTTTAGAGGCACTGGGTATAGAAATAGACAATGAAGGGTTCGTGTTTACTGACGACAGGGCAATGACAAGGTGCAGCGATGTCTATGCGGTTGGTGACTGCACAGGCTTTCCATTTCTTGCCTCAAAGGCAATAGAAGAAGCAAGTGTTTGTGCAAGCAACATAGCGTCAAAACCAAAGAAGATTGAGGGCTTCAGGTTCAAGTTTTTGCCTCACAGACGCTTTCCTTTTGCAGAGATGGGCATGTCAGAAGAGATGCTTTCAGCACTTGGAATCAGATACGCAAGGGGTCTGTGGCGTGGTCGTGATGGCGCTTTTGTAAAGGTGCTTATGGGCGAACAAACGCTTTATGGCATTATTTGCGCAGGCAACGAGGCAATGCGCGAGTCGTGTGTGAACAAAGTCCTGAGTTGTTTCAAGGGGTCTTGTAGCATAGAAGACCTCGATGCTATGCTACCTCGCCATCAGAACTGCCCGTTCAGAAAAGCCATTGTTTCACTAGGGCGTGATTAGCCCCCGTCAACATGGCTCTTCTCGAGCTCCTCGTAAAAGGCACTTGGGTCTTCAAGGAACAACTTCATTGTTCTTAGTGCCTGGAAATGAGACCTCTCTTCGGAGACCATGGCTTCTAAGAATCTCTTTTCCAAAGCCGACTCTGCCTTCCTGAGATGCTCTTCATAAAAGGCAATAGACTTCTCTTCGAGACCGCTTGCCACATCAATCGCTTGGAGCTCTGAAGCGGTCTTTTCAACCTTTCCCCCTTTTTTCAGTTCTTTGAAGATCCTGTCTAGCGCTTTGTCAGGCTTCATGAAAGAAGACACATCTTCCGACCATGTGCCTTGCGACTGGATCTGGGCAAAAATCTTTTTGATCCTCTCCGCATGGACGATCTCTTCATCCCTGAGTTTTGAAAACAGTTTTTTTACTTCTTCGCTAGAGGCGTTTTTCGCTGCCTCTTCGTAGAAGCCATAACCCTTTTCTTCCATCTGCAGTGCTGTTTGGAGCATGGCCATCAATTCTTCGTTTTTCATCTATACCTCCGTTGGTTCATAACCTTGTTTCTGTGTGATCGCATTGACGATCTTTTGCCTTTCCTTCAAAGTGCCAATCAAGATTGCACCGATAAGCCTGTCCGACTCGTCATAAACAAATCTTCTGAAAATACCTTCTTTTTGAAGAACTACGATTTTATCGCCATCAAGGGCGCCAATCGAGAACACTGGCACATCCGAGACCTTCATAGTGTTGGAGGGCACAATGCCCTCGAAGGTCGCTTCCGTCCCCGCCATATTGGATGCGGCGACCCTTCCCTGTGCCTCTGCACTTGGCCATATCCCATAGACTTTCCCTTTGTGCTCTGCGCAATCGCCTGCGGCGAAAACACCTTCTACGCTTGTCTTCATGTGGTCGTCAACCACGATACCTTTGGAAACCGATGCACCCAAAGCAAGAGCCAAATCGGTCCTGGGTCTTATCCCCGCTGCAATGACAGCAAAAGATACCTCGATTGTTTCGCCATTCGACAAAGAAACCCCTTTGACCTTTCCATCACCAAGGATTTCATTGGTTGTGCATCCTAGTCTGAACTCCAATCCCTTGCTCTCGAGTATGTCCTGCAAGAACTTTCCTGCCACGGCGTCCAACTGCCTGGGAAGAAGATATGGTGCAACCTCGATTACGACACAGTCGAGACCAAGTTTTTTCAGCCCTAGAGCACATTCAAGACCCAAAATCCCCCCGCCGATGATGGCGACCTTCTTTGCATATTTTGCCACGCTTAGAATTGCGTTGGCATCGTCAAGTGTCCTCAAGGTGAAGCAGTTTTCTAGGTCAGCGCCCTTTATTGGGGGTTTGAATGCTGTTGCGCCAGTTGCCAGCAAAAGTGCGTCGTAGCTGACCCTCCTTTGTGAACTGAAACAAATGCCTTCTTTCGCGTCTATCCCCTCGACCTTCTCGCCTTTGTAGAGCGTAATTCGAGCGTCTTTGAACCAGTTATCATCTTTTATAACAAGTTTTCTTGGGTCCAACTGCCCCCCAAGATATTCGGTAAGTCTAACGCGAGAATAGAAAGGATAAGGTTCTTCTTGAAAAACTATGATCTCAGCATCGGGATCTTTCAATCGCAACAAAGAACATGCCTCTGCACCAGCTGGACCAAGCCCCACAGTCACAAACACCTTTTTCACTGGTTTTCCTCCACAACTTGAAACATCTCTTTTTTTGCTCCACACACAGGGCATTCATAGTCGTCGCTTAGCATCTCGAACTCGGTGCCAGGGGGAATGCCCTGACTTTCATCCCCTTTTTCAGGGTCATAAACATAACCGCAAACAGTGCACTCATACTTTCTCATCAGTTCACCAAGACAAGGGCGAAATAAATATAGTTTTGCACATGCACTTTCGTCAAGCCTTCGTGGCCGAAATCGTAACAAGGCGCTTGCATTGCTGCGCTCATCATAAGCGGCTCACCTGACATTCCTTCTTGAGAAGTTGGAACATTTGAAGCCTTCAACACGCCGTCTTGTCGAGCGCCTCGCTTCCTTTTCCCAAAACTGTTGCGTGGCTACATCGGGCACACCTCTCCTCTCACCTGCCCCCACGGTTCAACCACTCCCACCCCCTTAGGTCACACCTCACCGACCGCCACCCCCCGGCCCCCCATGGGGCCTCCCGCCGCGGTCCAGCCGCACGACAGACTTGAGCCTTCGCACTTCCCGTGCGCCCGCCGTAGACCCACCCAAGGCCCGCTTCTTCTTGTCACCCCCATGGCGGCGGCAAGAAGAGCGCATCTGTCACTCATCTAATTCGCTGTTTCGCCAAAACCGTTTCACCCTAAACTTGACAAATCTCACATTTTTGATTCTTGCTCTTCCTTGAAAGGGGCTCACCAGGCCCTAGCCATAACCTTTGCTGCGACACTTCAGCGGTCAGCTATTTTTTTTGCTAAGAGCTTTTAAAACCATGACTGTGTTGAACTTTTGACGCTCGTCCTGCTGTTTCAATGATAAAGCGGTGGCAAGCCACCACTTCAAGGCAGTGCTCTACCGCCGTTTCTTGTACTTCTGAATCTTCTTTTCCAGGCTAGGGTATTGTAAACTATCACTATGATCTTCTTCATGGCATCACTTCTGTCCCTTTTTTATTCATGTCAGGCAGTGTGTCAGAAGCCAAAGCAAGAACAGGAGGGAAAAGTGTTCGAAAGACTTCGCAAACAAATGGTTCAAGAGCAGATAATAGCCCGCGGGGTCAGGGACCCCGAGGTTTTGCGGGCTATGCTAAAGGTGGAAAGGCATAAGTTTGTCCCTCCAGAAGAGGAAGACTTTGCGTACGAAGACAGGGCTTTGCCAATTGGGTATCACCAGACCATATCGCAACCCTATGTCGTTGCGGCTATGACAGAAGCCCTGGAAGTTCGACCAGGGATGAAGGTCCTCGAGATAGGCACAGGGTCAGGGTATCAGGCAGCAATACTTGCGGAGATGGGCGCAAAGGTATTCAGCATCGAAATAGTAAAAGAACTTGCGGACGAGGCAAGGGAAAGGCTTAGAAGGCTTGGCTACGAGAGCATAACTGTTATCCATGGTGACGGCTACAAAGGACTAAAGGAGGAGGCGCCATTCGACAGGATCATCATTACTGCAGCCCCCCCTGATGTCCCCCAGGCACTGGTTGAGCAGCTCAAGACTGGGGGCATCATGGTCTTGCCGGTCGGGGAGGTCGTGCAGGACCTCATCGTGATAAAGAAGACAGAAAAGGGCACAGAGCGCAAGTATCTATTCCCTGTCCGTTTCGTCCCTATGGTGCGGGGCGGCGACTAGTTCTTCACCACTTGTGGCTTAGTCTTAGTAGCGTCGGTCTCTGCGGTCCGAGCGCCTAGTGTCACGCTCTCGAGGGAAGTCCACCTTGATTGTCCTTCCATCCAGAACAGTGCCATCGAGGCCTTGCTTCGCCTTGGACGCTGCCTCGTCGGTCTCGAAGGTGACGAAGCCAAAGCCCCTTGACCTACCTGTCGCTCGGTCAGTTATGATCTTGACCTCTGCGACTGCTCCGAAAGGCTCACATGCACGCCTCAAAGAATCCTCAGTCGTGGCCCATGCGAGACCTCCGAAAAACAACTTGGTACCCATGAAACAACTCCTAAAAAAAGAACCTCGGGGGTTCCGCCCCCGCACGGCGCCTGAAAATCAGGCAAAAACTACCCTCGGAGCATTTAGCCAACGCGGCTATGAAGATGCAGGCAAAAGCCCCGAACCTTGGCGCGTCACTTCATTACTGAAGGGATCGTTCGAGGAAGGGACTCAGACCAGCACTCCACACCCCAAGGAACCAAACCTATTTGTAAGATTTTTAACCGTCCCTGTCAAGTTTTTTTGCACACAACAAAAATCACCTTGTTCCCTTATGCCTACTCATAGTTGCACAGACATAGTTACGCTGATTATGGAAGATCAGAAATCGAAGGCACCACCTTGACACGAATGCCACGCTTTGAGAACATAGACGAGGTTTTGCGGAGTCTCGACATGACCAGGTGCCTGTTGCCCCTCCTAATGTTGGTATTGCTTTCTTGCGCACAAAAAACGGCAGTAAAAAATCAACAGGTCAAGGAACTAGTCACGACCGAACCGCCTTCTTGCCAATGTCAGGCGACTCAGTTGGCGCAAAACACGCAAGTGGATGAAAAGTTCTTGACTGAATCTGACCTGATACCCCCCACTCAGATTAAGGGAAAGTTAGAGAAAGCCAGGAAACTACAAAGAAAGGGCTACCTGTATATTGTGACGGTGCCCGAGAATGCGAGCGTTTTTCTGGACGGTGTAGAAGTAGGCAAGGGAGTGGTTTTTAGAACAATCGAAGGGAATAGGTTCAGGCAGTTGTCCGTTAGGGCGCCAGATTATCGTGAGGTGCAAGGATATGTGGAGGTGGTGGAAGATGAGGTGCAAAAGTTCAAGATTTCATTGGAACCTGTGGGAGGTACAATAACAGTCCTGTCCACTCCTATCGGAGCAAAGGTGTTTCTGGACGAAGAACCCAAAGGGGCCACGCCCATTACGATAAAGCCTGTGCAGAAAGGCAAGCACACGGTAAAAATCCTTCTTGAAGACACAGTCAATACGAGCGAAATCACCATAGGAGAAGGCGAAACCAAGGTGCTTGAGGTTGATTTGTCGCCAGAGGTCGCAAAAGGACCTGAACCGCAGGTGGCAAAAGAGCCTGAACCGCAAAAACCAAGAGAGCCCGAGCAAACGCCGATCGCCAAAAAAGTTGAGGAAACTCAAGCGACACAGGAACAAACGATGCCACAGCCTGCTTCGAGCCCGCCAGAGCCCCAGAAGCAAGTAGCTCAACAGGAGATCAAACCAGACTGTGGAGCGGTTTGCAAGAAACTGAAATCTGTCCTTCAAGGCTCGCAGTCCGTAAAGGATTTGCTTGTGGACAAATGCAGGCAAAGGTGTGAGGGAGGGGATCTGAAGTTTGCCCTATGCGCATGGAAGGCACAAAATAATGAAGACGCTCAAAAGTGCTTCAGCCTTCAGGGGCAGTAGGCAAGACCTATCTAATCATCTTTACAAGCCAGGCATAACCCAAATCCCACACCTTTGTAGCCGAGTTTGCCAGTTTGTCATAAGGTGGCACCAGGGCATAGGTTATTCTGGATTTGCTGTCTTCCTTTATCTCTCGCTTAAAGATCTCTGTTGCCAAAATCTTTAGTTCGTATGAGCCCATTCGCGTCCTTGGTATCCTGAACTCCATACGAACAGCACTTCCCTCAGCATCCTGTGCCACGACATTCGCCATCTCCTTTAGAACCGCATAGGAAACAGGTGCTTCATGTTGCTCATAAATGCGAGCAGTGACCACTCCATGGTAGAAACATGTCGTCAGGGCAAGGAGGAACAAAAGCGCTTTGCCCCTTTCCATGGCGCAAGACCCAAACTCGGCTACAGCCAAAAGGGCAAGTGGAAAAAGCGAAATAGTGTAATGGGGGAAAAATGCCTTCCTTGACATCAAAGTGTCCAAAAATAACAAAGGGATGTTTAGAGCGACAAGTAATGGAAGCGGTTTCTTACGAAGTGCGGACCTAAACGAGAAGACATGCGCCACCAAACTGAAGATTACAGACAAGCAACACACCACCAGCACAAAAAACCACCATTGCCCTAGAAATATCCTCATCTCGGCGATCCCCCCTCTCTCATAAAAACCCCACTCAGTCATTGGAAACCAATAACCTTTTGCAACAAAATATGTAATCTCGCCCGCAGCGTATAAGACCTGATAATACGAGGCTCTAAGAGCCTCGAGCGGCATAAAGTCCTCCTTTGAAACCTGAAAGAGAAGCTTTCTTGTGTTCTGAAAGCCATGATTCATTTCGTGGACTAAATAGGGAATATAAAATGCAAGACCGACCAAAGCCCCAATCAAAGAAAACTTCACATTTGGTCTTCCCTGACGCCAAAACAAGAAATAAAAAAAGGTCAAGGCCCAAAGATGCGCGACTGAAAGGTGGATTTGCATGGAGACAACAAGAAGAAAGAAAAGCCAGAACGAAGACCACCTTGTCTTTGCCTCGGAAATCTTAGTGACCAAGAATAACCACAAAGTTGCAATAGGCACTAAAAGGTTAGGGTTCCATTGGCGGTCTCCGAATAGGACACTGAACGGATTGAACAAGGCAAACATCAGGGTAAAAAGTGCCACTTCCGATGAGTAGTGTCTTCGAATCAAAGCGAAGAGCAAGAAAAGAGCAAGCACATTGAGGATACATGTTACCAGCATCGGTGCGATGGGGTCGGGATAGACTAGCACAGGGATTGCCATCAAAAGATGATACAAGCCTCCAGGAACTCTTGCGTCCGAGCCAGTGACGAAAGAGCCATGCACGGGGAAATACTTTAGTCCGACCACATCTTTTGCGGTCTTGAAAAAGAATGCTTCGTCACCCGCAAATCTAGCGAGCGGCAAAAAATATGCCCTGAATGCAAAGGATAAAAGCAACAAAATAAGGGCTATGAAGGTTGCTTTGTCTTTGAAGAATCCAGCGGTCTGGAGATTACTGGAAAGCAAACTCAAATGACCCTAGTCTTACCAGCCGCACACATCAGGATGATTAGCCACATACGGGCAGAAGTTATTGTCCACTGGGTCGTCCTGACCGGGCAGGCATGGCACAGAACTAGCGGATGGGGGGGTCGTAGGGTCATTGGTAACATAGCGGACAAGACAACCATAGCACACAAGCACAGGGAAACTGAACTCATTGGAATAGATAACCCACCTGTCCTGAGTCCTTCCTTCGAGTTTCACATACAGGGTCATCCATATACCAGGTTTGCTCGCCGCATATCTGCTTACATACTTGTCAATGATATTCCCGAGCCAAGGAGGGATCGCTTGAACAGACACCGCCGAAACTTCATTCGGACCAGCGCTTCCAGCCACATCTAATGTAAATCCCCGCGAGAGCACTTCTTCGAATGTCGCCCTGTCTTTACCATCCAACTCTTTCAGGTCGAAAAGTCCACCTACATTCACATGCACATGTGCCTTGTAAACATTTATATAGTTGGTCTCGGTGGGCGCGAGATTAGATGGTTGGAGCCCTGTCGCCTCTTTCAGGGTTGGTAGCATGTTCTTGAACATTGGGAAAAGCCAGTATTGGTTCGTGATGCCTATGTCCAGAACCCCATTCATCCTGATAAACTGAGCGCCTCCCCCTCCACCTGGTCTTAGCATGCACTGTGTCTGCTGACTCATTGCCATCATGTTCTGAATCAACAAGGCTTGAGGCTGTTCTTTAGGGCACGAAGTAAAGACAACACAGACTAAAGCCAAAAAGAAGGTGTTCGGAATAATCTGGCATTTCATAATGACACCTCCCTGTTTATGACTTTTGGCGATATGAAGATCAATAGTTCTGACCTATCGTCGTTGCGGGCACGGGATTTGAAGAACCAGCCAAGAATGGGGATGTCGCCAAAGAAAGGCACCTTCTTGTAGCTCTTTCCTGTGTTTCTAGTGTAGATGCCGCCAATCACCGCTGTGTCTCCATCTTTTATCATAAGTTCTGTGTGTGCCTCCTTTCTTTGGATCGTAGGGTTCCCGTTGGCTGCCACATTGCCAAAGTCAGGCTCGTTTTTAGTGATATCGATTTTCATGGCAACATGTCCATCTCTGGTCACATGTGGCGTTACTTCGAGCTTCAAATCTGCCGAGAAGAACTGCGTATTCACACCTGCTGCAGACACAACACTTATTGGAATAGACACACCTTGCGCTATTGTTGCCTTCTTGTTATCCAGTGTGGAAACCCTTGGCGAAGATATGAGTTTCACTTCGCCCCTTTCCTCGGCAGCACTCAATCTGAGCGACAGATTTGCAGCCCCCCCTATCGAGCCTAACTGCAAGCCGATAGCACCGCCAGTTCCTGCACCAACCGCTGCTGGCAGGTTCACAACAAAGTTCGGGGTCTGCATATTGATCCCTCCGAGAGGTGCTGAGGGGTCGTCTGCACCCCCTGCAATGCCAACGCTCGAAGGGAACACAAGCCCTGTCTCGTTTCCAAGAGCGGGCGTCATTGCGTATCTACCGCCCCACTGAATCCCGATGTCTTCCTTGAAGGTAGTGCGTGCCTCGACAATGCGAGCCTCGATAAGTATCTGAGGTGTCTGCAAGTCAAGGCGCTTCACAAGGTCTTCCGCTGCCTTCAGATAGTCTTCTGTATCCTTCACCACCAAAGTGTTTGTTCGCTGATCAACCGTTACACTCCCTCTTGGCGACAACACCGTGGTGACCCTGGGTAGCAAGTCGTTGGCGTCAGCATAGTTTACGGGGATCAGACGAACAACAACAGGCTTTAGTTCTTCCACCTTCGCTTTCTTCGTCACTGCTGATTCTATCTCCTTCTGGATGACATCTACTGGTGCAACCCTATAAATTCCTTGCTCGATAACATAGTCGAGCCCTTTCGCCTTCAAGATCGTATCAAGGGCTAAGTCCCATGGCACATCTTCAAGGTGGAATGTGACCTTTCCTTGGACATCTTCCGAGGTCACGATGTTGACCTTTCCCTCACGGGCTAGGAATGTCAGGACATTTTGTATGTCAGCATCCTTGACTGTAAGGTTTATGCGCTTGCCTTTGTATTTTTTCTTTTTTGGCACAAGCAAAGGTTTCTTTATCTCTACTCCTTCCTGAGCAGCCGCTTCACGCGCACCCTGCTGAACCTCTTTCTGCTGCTCACCTTCCCGTGTGCCCCCTGGAACCGGGCTTGGACCTTTTGCCGCAATCATCCTCTCCAGTGGTGGTCCGCTAAAGCGCCAAACCATTTCCCCTTCCTTAATCGCGATCCTTTGACCCACAGGACTTCCCATTTCCACGACAATCCTGACATCCCCATCCTTTGTATCGAAGGCAGAAATACTCTTTATCGGGGTGTTGAAGGCTGATACATCTAGTTTCCTTCTCAGTTCTTTTGGAAGACTGCCGTTGTGCAAAACAAGGACATAATGGTTTTCAGATTGCCTTTCCACCCTAAAATCAGGTGGGGTACCATCCGTCTTCAAAACTACTTGCGGTTCTTCGTCTTCACCCCTGAACTCTATTCCTCTCACGACCGTCTTTCGAGAGTTTTCTTCGGCCTGCCCCTTCTTTAAAGACTCTAGCTCAGTTTTTAGTTTCTCTACTTCAGACTTTGTTGCATCCAGTTCCTTCATTAACGAAGCCTCTTTTTTTGCTGATTCCGTTTCTTGTCTTGCTTTCAAAGCCCGAAGTTCCCCTTCCAGGGCAACTATTTGCGCCTCCTTCTCTCGCACCTCTTTTGCCCACAAAGATTTCTTCGATTCATACTCCTTTTTCAAACTTGTAATCTCTTTCTCTTTGTCCTTTATGCCTTTTTCGAGCTCCTGAAGCCTTTGAGACTGGCTTGTGCCTTTCTTTCGTGCATCTTCATACGCCTTTCTTAGTGCTTGAAGCTCAACCTCCCTTGCTTCAAGTCTTGAAGTTAGTTCTTTGAGGTCCTTGTCCCTTTCCCTTAAAGCCCGTTCCTTCAGTGCCTTCATTTCTTCAGTCAGCATTCGCACCTTCTTCTCTCTATCCTCCGCGACCTTCCTCGCTTCTTCGAACCTTGCCTGCAGTGCCCTCAGTTCCCTTTCCTTCGCTTCAAGCTCAGCCCTCAAAGCCTCTTCCCTTGCCAACGCCTCCTTCGTCGCCTTACCCCTCTCCTCCTCAAGCGCCTTCTTCAACCTCTCTATCTCCGCCTCCTTCTTCAACACCTCCTCCCTCAACACTTTCGCCTCATTATTCCCCTTCAGCGCCTTCAACTCCATACTGAGCCTTTGAACTTCCCTCTCCCTTTCTTCTGCTATCCTGTTCGCCTGTTCAACACGCCTTTCATACTCCTCCTTTAGCGCCCTCACCCTTTCCTCTGCATCCCTCAACATCTTCCTCATCTCTTCATTCCCCTCTTTCTTCCTCTCCTCCAATGACCTCCTTAGCCTCGCTACCTCAGCCTCCTTCGCCGCCAACTCCACCCTCGCCCTCTCTACCTCGCCAATCGCCGCCTCGTACTTTTTCCCCAACTCCTTCAACGCCTCATCCCGCTTCTTCCCTTCCTCCAATACCTTCGCCAGCGCCTCTTCATATCTCGCCTGCAACGCCTTCCACTCCTTCTCCCTCGCCTGAAGCTCTGCCCTCAAAGCCTCTTCCCTTGCCAATGCCTCCTTTGTCGCCTTACCCCTCTCCTCCTCAAGCGCCTTCTTCAACCTCTCTATCTCCGCCTCCTTCTTCGACACCTCCTGCCTCAACTCCCTTGCCTCTTCGGTCTCTATCTTATCCACCTGCGCTGATTTTAGTTCCTCCCTTAGTGCCAGAAGTTTTTCCTCGACTTTCTTTCGTTCCTCTTGCAAAGCCAGAACCTTTTGTTCCTCTTCGCTTGCCTTTCTTTTTGCCTCCTCCCATTTCGCAAGCGCCTCCTGCCTTTGAGCCTCAATAGCCTTGACCTTTTTGGCTTCCTCTTCTTTCATCTTTGCAAGTTCGCTCACTTCATGCTCGAGTTTCCTCACCTTTTCGCTTGCTTCCCTCAGCGCCACCTCCCTCTCCTCGAGGTTCTTTCTGGCTTCTTCCGCCTCTTTTGCTATTTTAGCCTTTTCTGCCAGAGCCTCCCTCGCAAGCGTCTCGAGCTTATCCCTTTCCGCCTGAAGTGCGACGACCTTCTCCTCCATTGCCTTCAGGCGAGCCTTCGTCTCTTGAACCTCTGCCTCCCTTTGCTTCAAAGCCTCCATTGCCTTGGCATAAGCCTTCTCACGCTCCATAGCCTTTATGTTTTCTTCATATCTAACCTTTTCAAGTTCTGCCTCGAGTGACTTCACCCTTCCTTGCCATGCCTCGAGTTCCTCCTTCGCCTTCTTGTTCTCCTGCGCAAGGGCTTTCACTTCTTCCGCCTTTGCCTTTGCCTCCCTCAGGCTTGCAATGATCCTTTCTTCCCTCTCCCTCGCCTTTCTTGCCTCTTCAAGTTTTCTGGTCTCTTCCAGAGCCACAGCCCTAGCAGCCTCCGTCCGCTTTTCCTCTGCCTCTCTAGCCGCTCGGACTGCTTCAAGTTTTTCCTTTTCCGCCTGAAGCGCCCGCTCTATTGCTTTCCTTGCCTCCATTGCTGCCACATTAGCCTGTTCCTCCGACTTCCTTTGCGCCTCTGCCTTTTCCAGTGCGAGTTTCGCTGCCAAAGCCCTCTGCTCCAGTGCCTTCGCCTCCTCCTCGAGAGCAAGTCTCTGCTTTTCCAACAGCTCCCTTTCCCTTTGTAGCGCCTCAAGCCTTCTTGCTTGTTCTTGTGTCGCCCTTTCAATCTCTTCCTTCGTCTTGAGCGCCTCTTCCTTCGATTTCTCTATGCCTTTCAGTCTTTCTTCTTCAGACTTTGCCTTTTCTTTCAATGCCTGCGCCTCTGCAATCGCCTTCTCTCTTGCCTCGATCGCCTCTTTGTTTAGCGCCTCCACTCTTTTTCTTGTCTCCTGCTCCTTCTTTAGCAAAGCCTCTTCCTGCTCTCTAAGCTTCCTTATCTCTTCAAGAAGCGCCTTCTCTTTTTCGAGCTCGGCATTTTGACCCTGCGTCACCCCTGTCGCCCCTGTTTTCGCTACCCTTTTCGCACCATCTATCCTCACAACAATCCCACCCTTGTCACTTTGAATGTCGTATGGAGCCTCCTCTTTCAGCCCAACGATTACCCTGCCAACTGGATTGCCAGAAGACTTGAACTGCAATGTCCCAACTTGTTCGACAACTCCATTTTCCACAACGATGGGCTCGCTTACCTGGCTCACATCCGCCCTTGGAATGTCAATAAAGATGCGCACAGGATTGTCCAGTTTGAACACCGTGAATGTCGGGGTCTGATCAACCGCAATATGTATCACCGTCTCGCTCGGTTCTTCCTGCACAACAATCTTCTGCACCTTGACTTGAGTCTGTGCAAATGTAAGGCTTGCCATCAAGGATCCGAGCACAACCACTGCCGTCTGTATTCTTGTCATAATGACCACCTCCGGCGCTTACAAACGCCAATACACCACGATGATGTTACAATAGCAAAAAAAGCAGGGGCAAATATGCTTATAACCACGCAAAATCATTGGCTAAATCTAACAAACATACATTTATTGGTCTAAAACCTTTGTTCCTTGTGTATAATAGCACCTGCCTTGCAATCTTCTTCAGAGGAGGTCAAGGTTTTGGCAACAAGGCAAAAAAAGCCTCTGGCTTCGAAGACGGTTCAGACGCTCAAGCCTTATGATGCTGTCTCTTCACTCGAGAAGATGAAGCATCTCGAGGGCGGTCTTAGTCCTTTGAAACTGGACTGGAACGAAGCGACTATATCCCCTTCTCCAAAGGTTCTTCGCGCACTTCTTGATTTCTTGAATGGGTCGTTGCACTTGAACTACTATCCAGAACTAGGGGCTCCAAAGGTCAGGGAGGCTTTAGAGAAAAGGATAGGCGTGCCTGCCCAAAACATCCTTGTCACAAATGGCTCCGATGACGCCCTAGACCTTTTGTGTCGGACATTTGTTGACCCTCATGACGAAGTGGTTGTACCAGCGCCCACTTATGGTCACTTTCTTATATTTGCCCAGAGCAGAGGCGCAGTGATAAAGAAGGTAATAGCGCAGGATGTGTTTTCTAGCCCTGTGCCCGTTCTTTTGAAAAGTCTCACACAGGGAACGAAGATGGTATATCTTGCAAGCCCCAACAATCCTACTGGAGTTGTGATAGAGCCAGGGGATGTCCGTTTGCTTTGCACCAGATATCCATCAACACTTTTTGTGGTAGATGAGGCGTATTGGGACTTTTGTGGGGTTACGAGCGTCCGATTGGCGGTTGAGTTTGAAAACCTTGTGGTAACAAGGACTTTCAGCAAGTGTTTCGGGCTTGCTGGGCTCAGGATCGGGTATCTTGTCTCGCACCAAAGCGTCCTTGAGGAACTAAAGAAACTTTACAACCCGAAGAGCGTGAATGCACTTGCGCAGGTGGCTGCTGTGGCGGCGCTTGAAGACGAGGAACATGTGGCAAACTATGCTCGCCTGGTCAGGGAAGGGATGGAGGTTCTTGCAAAAGGTCTTGAGGCGAGAGGTGCAAGGGTTGCAAGGACAAGGGCAAACTTCCTTCTGGTGAAGGTTCAAGACCCGAAGAAACTGTGTAGTGCGCTTGAGGAAGTTGGAGTTTTTGTAAGGGATAGAAGCCACATGGAGGGTTTCGAGGGTTTCGTCAGGTTCACAGTCGGGACACCAGAGCAGATGAAAGAGGTGCTGGAAAGGATAGACATCCTTCTCGAAAGATATAAAGACCTTCTAAAGTAACAAGGCGCAAAAATAAAGGCACTTTACATCCTTGACAAGTGATGTTATTTTATAGGTATGAGGTCCTTTGCAAAAAGAGGACAGTGATGGAAATCAAGCAGGAACTCTCGCAGAGACTCCTGCAAAAACTAGTTCTAACGCCTCAGCTTCAGCTTGCAATAAAGGTCTTGCAGTTGTCAAGGCTAGAGCTGGTCGAGGAGATACGACAGCAACTCGAGTCAAACCCTATCCTCGAGGAGGAGCCACCAGAAGAAGAAACTGTGCCCCTTGAAGAAGACGAGCAAGATGCGGAGATGGGGTTCGCCGATGTCGGGGAAGAGGCTTCAGACTTGAGTGCTCTAGAGAAGGGCGATCTGGAGGCATGGAAAAAGTTTGTAGAGGGGTATAATAGGTTTTCCACATCGCCTGGCGTAAAGGTTTCGACCGAAGAGTTGCCGACCATCGAAGCCACAGTTGCAAGAAAGGAGACACTTTCAGACCACCTCCTGTGGCAGGTAAGGGCTTCTGACTTGAGCGAAAAGGAACGCAGGATCGCAGAGTTCATCATCGGAAACCTGAACGATGACGGGTATCTGGTTGACCTTGAGCTTGAGGACATTGCTTCTTCATGCCAGTGTTCAGTAGATGAGGCACAAAAGGTCTTGGAAAAGGTGAGGCAGTTTGACCCTGTGGGCGTTGGAGCAAGAAACCTCGTTGAGTGTCTTTTGATTCAGGCTCGAACATACTACCCGCATAACGAAAAACTGCACCGCCTGATCGAGAACCATCTGGGGGATCTGGAAAAAAGGGACTACCAGAAGATAGCGAAGGCGCTTGGATGTTCTGTTGAAGAAGTGAAGGCGATGTGCGAGATTGTGCAAAGGATGGAGCCAAGACCGGGCAGGGCTTTTTCGAGTGGTGATGTGATTTATATCCAGCCCGATGTCTATGTGTTCAAGATTGGCGATGAATATGTCACGGTCCTAAACGAGGATGGGCTTCCCAAACTTAGGCTCGGCCAATATTATGAGGAACTTTTGAATGCTGCAAAATCCGAGGAGGCGAAAGAGTTTTTGCAGGGGAAGTTGCGCTCCGCACTTTGGTTTATTAGGGCTTTGCACCAAAGGCAAAACACCATAAGAAAGGTAACGGAAAGCATCGTCAGGTTTCAAAGGGCTTTCTTCGAGAAGGGCATCAGTCATCTAAGACCATTGACGCTCAGAGAGGTGGCAGAAGATGTGGGTCTTCACGAATCTACGGTATCGAGGGTGACCACGAACAAGTATGTGTTCACGCCACGAGGGCTTTTCGAATTGAAGTTTTTCTTCAATACGAGGCTTCAGTCCCTTGACGGCCAGGATGTAGGCGCAGAGGCAGTGAAGGCAAGGATAAAGGAGTTGATTGACAACGAGGATCCGAAAAACCCGCTGTCAGACGAACAGATCGTCACGCTCTTGCGCAAAGAAAATATAGTGGTTGCAAGGCGGACTGTCGCCAAATACAGGAAGGTCTTAGGTATTCCTTCATCCACAGAAAGAAGATGGTTAAAAAGATAGGCTTTTTTAGGGTTATGGAGGTTCAACATGCAAATAAGTTTTGTGTTTCGTCAGTTCGAAGGAACGGATGACCTGAAAAAACTGATTGCGGAAAAGGTTCGGGAAAGGCTCGGAGGGCTTCTGGACGGAAGGGATGCAGATGTCCGGGTCACCATAGCGACCGAGAAGGCTTGGACAGTGCTCGACTTTTTTGTGAGCGTGTCTGGAAAGGTGTATAAGTGCACAGAAAAGACAACCGAGATATATCCTACGATTGACCTTGCTTTGGACAAGTTGGAAAGGCAGATGCGGAAATCGAGGCAAAGGGTGCGAGAGATAAAGAGGCGCGCAAAGACTCAATAGACAAAGGATGGAAAAGACGCATGTCGTTATAGTGACAGGGCTATCGGGATCGGGGCGTTCCACCGCTATAAAGGCTTTAGAGGACATCGGGTTTTATTGCATTGACAACCTGCCGATTGTCTTGCTTGACAAGGTGTTACTGCTTGCGGAGACGCATCAAGAGGTGCGCAGGATCGCCATTGGCGTGGACATAAGAGAGAAGGCGTTCCTTGGGGCGTTCGAAGAGACAGTCGCAGGCGCAAGGGCGCAAGGGCACAGGGTTGACATAGTGTTTTTGGAGGCGAGCGACGAGGCATTGATAAGGCGGTTCTCAGAGACGAGGAGAAGGCATCCGTTGCTAAATGGAGGAATCGGTCTTTCCGAGGCGATCGTTCAGGAAAGACAGATGCTTATGCGGATGAAGGCACAGGCGACACATGTAGTTGATACAACGCTTATGAATGTGCATCAGCTCAAAGGTCTGATTCAACAGATGTTCTCGCAAAGCCCGAGCGGAATGACTTTGAACATTGTCTCGTTTGGCTACAGATATGGACTGCCGAGGGAGGCAGATTATGTGTTCGATTGCAGGTTCTTGCCAAATCCATTCTTCGTGGAAGGACTGCAAAGCAAGAGTGGGAGCGACGAAGAGATAAAGACATTTTTGAGGGGGCAGGCGGGATTCAAGGAGTTTTTGGAAAAGGTTCAGCAATATCTTCTTTTTGTGTTGCCGATGCACGAAAAGGAGGGCAGGCCCCTTGTGACGATAGCATTTGGATGCACTGGGGGCAGGCACAGGTCTGTTGCAACCGCTGAAGAGGTTGCAAGGATGTTGAAGGAAAAGGGTTTTATGGTTCGGGTTTCCCACAGGGATGTGGAGGAGGCTCAATGAACATCGAGGTCCGAGCAAAAGTGTTTGATTTGTTGGAAGAGGCGCATCAGGATTTGAAGGATGCGCTGGAGTTGTCGCTCAAGCGTGGTGCTGAAGAGATGGCTTTGTGGCACGCAAATCAGGCAGTGGAAAAGATGCTTAGGGCAGTGGCGTCGGGGTTCGACAGAAAAGTTTCCGTGATGTGGGGGGTCGAAAAGGTTATGGATGCAATAAAGGATGTCGAGGGCATTGGAGAGATCGAGGGGGAGGTGAAGATGGTGGTCGGGGCAAAAAAGGAGGAGGCAAGGCGTGTCGCTGGGGTCGTTGCAACGACCATAAGACCGAAGATATTGAAACTACTAGAGTTCGAGGAAAGCGAGTTCGAAGAGATTGTCGTGCCATCTTTGGGGCGTGAAGAAAGACAACAGAAAGAAGAGGTTGCAAACACTGGTGCAGAGGCGACCGCTCAGATACCTATTGATGACCAAAAGAAGGAGCCGTCCCCAAAAAAGGTCAAGAAGGATAGAAGGGAAGAAGAAAGGCGCACCTCATATGTGGCAAAATATCTTTTGTGCGAGCACTGCGGGGTAAGACTTCCAAGAAAGTACCAAACCGCAAAAGGCAAGGTCCCTTGCCCCCACTGCGGAAGGGCAATGGTTTTGGTCGAGTAGGGGCAAGGCAAGCCTAGCCCCACAAGCGCTTTGTTCCAATCTTCCACGACAAAGCAGTTGCGACAGAATAATGCGAACATCTCGAGTTCTATGCCCTTTCCAAATCCCTTCTAACCGCAAAACACGGGCTGAGCAATCGTTTGACGGTCAGTTTTGTTTCGTGCTAGCATCATGTTGTTCTTGATGGCGCTGGAGGCACAATGGAGACAATGGTTCTAGGTGCAATGTTGCTAGGTTTTCTTGCTCTTGTGGTAGGGATAGTCGTCCTTGTATTGGTCCTAAGAAAGCCTGGCAACGAAGGCAATGCCAGAATCGAAGCCATACTGCGGGAGGCATTCCAGAACTTTCAATCTGAAATCCATCGAGAGGTGAACTCAGCAAGAGACGAGGTTTTGCGGTCGAAAGATTTGATAGGCGATTACACCATAAAGACCCTGAACCTATTGAAAGACATGGGGACGACCATAAACAAACTCATAGAACAACAGGAAGAGGCGCAGAAACTCGGGCAAGACTTGCGTGACCTATTGAAAGCACCAAAACTTCGTGGTTCATTCGGCGAAACTATACTGGAGGAGATGCTTGAAAGGGTTTTGCCAAAAGGAATCTGGGAGAGACAGTTTTTGATTGACCCGCAAAACAGGGTGGACGCCATAATCAGGATAAAGGATGTGATCGTCCCAATAGATGCGAAGTTCCCAAGGGACGACTACATGCGCTATGTTTCTGCAGAAGACGCAAAACAAAAGCAAGAACTATGGAAAAAATACGAAACATCGGTCAAAACCCAGATAAGCGACATCAAAAAGAAATACATAAGACCCGACAAAGGCACAGCAGACTTTGCCATCATGTTCATCCCATCAGAGGCGATCTATTACGAGACCATCGCTGAAAAGAACAGCCTTGGTAACCCTTCAGACATTTATCGTTTTGCCCTCGACAACCAGGTTGTGCCCGCAAGTCCGAATACCCTTTATGCGTTTCTACAAATCATCGCCATCGCTATAAGGAATGTCGAAATAATAAAGAGCGCGAAGAAGTTACAAGAAATGCTCAAAAAAATCGAAGATTCTTTTGAGCACTTTTTCAAGCAATACGAAGAGGTCGGCAAGAAACTGGACGCTGCCACAGAGGCATATCGCAAGGCAGATACGCACATAAGACGCTTCAAAGACAATGTCGAAAAAACCCTAAAACTCGAAGCCTCTGACGAACAGGACGCGGTTCTGCCTTGACAGTAGCGTGCTTCCTACATAAACTTAGACCCATCTTTTTCGGTATGGACAACAAGGACCTTGTCCACCGCTCCATCTCGAAAAGTTGCCATTCAACCCACTTACCGCCCAGACATAGATGGACTCCGCGCAGTGGCAATCCTTCCAGTGCTTTTATACCATGCGTTTCCACGTCTTGCACCTGGCGGTTTCATAGGGGTTGACATCTTCCTTGTAATCTCAGGCTACCTGATTTCACAGATCATCTTTAGGGCTCTCGAAGCTGGAAGGTTCAGTTTCCGCGATTTTTACGCCCGACGAGTGCGTCGCCTCTTCCCTGCGCTTATTGTGGTGCTCTCCTCCGTCTATGCTTTTGGTTGGCTCGCACTCTTGCCTGACCAGTTCAAACAACTGGGCAAGCATATTGCTGCGGGGAGCGTGTATGTGCAAAACATCGTTCTGGAACTGGAGGCTGGATATTTTGATACTGCAAGCGAACTGAAGCCTCTGTTACACCTGTGGTCGCTCGCTGTCGAGGAGCAGTTCTACCTGATGTATCCGCTTTTTGCCTGGACCCTTTGGCGCATAGGACGCAAATATTTCTTGATCGGGGTTCTGGTTGCGGCAACATTGTCGCTTACCGCTTCCATAGTTGGCGTTTATTCCGACCCTACAAGGACATTTTACTATGTCCACACCCGCTTCTGGGAGCTCATGACTGGTGCCATGATAGCCTATTTCCACTTATTTGGGTCTTCGTCTGGAGATTCTACTTGTTTGGTTCATAGGGCATTTTTGGGCGGTTCTCTTGTTCGCAAAGTGGTGTCTCCTGTTCTGCAGCTACTTCTAGGCAAGAACTTGCTTACCATTCTTGGTTTGGCTTTAGTGTCTTATGGTATCTTCTATTTAGATGGTGACCAACCCTATCCGGGTGTGCGGGCATTGATTCCAGTGCTAGGCACATCGCTTGTGATACTCGCTACAGATGGAGCATGGATCAATCGTCATCTTCTTGGTAATCGTGCAATGGTTTATATAGGTCTTATCAGCTATCCTCTCTACCTCTGGCACTGGCCGTTACTTGCATACCTCCGTATCACGGAACAGGGCGACCCGCCTCGTTCGTGGCGCTTGGGCGCTTTGCTCGTGTCATTCGCACTTTCATCGCTGACCTATCACCTAATCGAGCACCCAATTCGTCACGGGAAAGGCTTTCGCTTTCTAAAAACCATTGCTCTGGTCGTAGTGGCATTCTCTGTCGGGGGATTGGGCTATTGGACATGGTTGAAAGATGGCATACCTTCCAGGATTGATGCGAATATCCTTGACGGATATTTCCGATACGGCGAAGTTTTTGACCCCAAAAACGCCCCATGGGCTAAAGATAAACAAAGCGAGATTTGTTTCGAGAACTTTCGTCCCGTTGTAAAAGATAAATACAAGAGCATTGTCTTTTGCCGTAAGGATTCTTTAAAGCCAAGCAATGTCTTGTTGGTTGGCGATTCGCACGCAATAAGCCTTTACCCAGGGCTATATGACATGCTTCTGGATACGAAATGGGTTATTGAATACAATGGAGGGAGTGGGGTTTCACCTTTGCGGGGATTGGCTGTCAAAGAAAGGAAAGCCTCAAGTGACATAGTAGTCGCAAGACAGACCATAACTGACGCAGCGCTGGACCGTGCACTAAACAGCCCTGAGATCAACACGGTTATTCTGGCTGGACGGTGGCCCCTCTATTTCTCTGCGACTGGATTTGGTGAGACAGAGGCACAGTCGAGATTTGTCGTCAACTCGTATCGTCACCCCGAGCTTTCTGACCCCGAAGCAATCTTCGAGGATTCGCTTCGTGCAACCTTTGGCGAGTTGCTGGCAAAAGGAAAGCGTGTCATATTCGTGCTCGATACACCAGAGCTTGGGTTTGATCCCAGGACTTGTGTAAACTTTAGACCTTTTCGCCTGCACCCCAAGCCACCACGCACGCTATGCGCTTTGCCAAGAAATGCCTTCGAGCAAAGAAGGAAGGGCTATATTGGTGTGTTGAATGAGGTGCTAAAAGATTTTCCTCAGGTTGTGGTTGTTGATGGGGCAGAGCCTTTTTGCGACAGGCAGTGGTGCTTTGCAATGAAGGATGGCAAGATGCTCTACATTGACGACGACCATGTCTCTGTTTATGGTGCGCGTCTCATGGCTTCAAAAATTCTGGCGCATCTTTTGCAGACCGAGAAACCTGTATCTCAAGCCAATGTCGGGACGGAACCGACAAAAGTGGACGCACCTCAGGAGCGCTTGTTTGTGAACCATGTCAAGGGCAAGTAAGATTCGAGTTGCCTCGTTCCCAGCAGTCCGATGGCTAGTATGAAACAAAGTTCTTGCATTGCTAAAAGTCCCAACATAAACTATTGTGGTTTTCCTGGAGGAGGCACATGGGCAAACACGAAACCTCAGTCAAAATGAGACGCAGGAAGAGGCAACGAAAAAAGAAGGAAAGGGAAAAGAGAAAGTTGCAAAGGCTCAAGGCACAGGCGGGGGCAAAATGAGGGAAGACTGTATCTTTTGCCGCATAATAGAGCACAAAGCCCCCGCAAAGTTTATCTTCGAGGACGAAGATTGTGTCGCATTTTGGGACATACACCCCATAGCCCCTGTCCATTGTCTGGTCGTGCCAAGGAAGCACATTGAATCGCTTGCGGATGCGGATTTGTCAGACAAAGCGGTGCTTGGGGCGCTTATGCTCGGGATCAGGAGGGTGGCTATGGAACTTCAGCTTGTGGATAAGGGTTTCAGAACGATAATAAACACAGGGCGGCTTGCAGGTCAAAGCGTTTTTCACCTGCACTGCCATGTGATTTCAGGTAAAAGATTTTCGTGGCCCTGATTGTTAACTCGGATAATTTCTATCTTAGTTTGTTGACAGTTCGACTTTGCATGCATATATTTGTTGTTGGCATGAGCGCTTAGGCGCTCTTGGTTTTTTGGAGTCAAAAGGAGGCTTACATGAAAGACAACATGGAACAAAAGGAATCCCGATCATTTTCAGAGGGTCAGGACCTCGTGAAACACATCAGTGATGATGAGTTTGAGCAGGAGGTCATCAACAGCGAGATCCCTGTGTTCGTAGATTTTTGGGCGCCATGGTGCGGTCCGTGCAGGATGGTGGCACCCATAATCGAGGAACTGGCGAAGGAATACGCAGGAAAATGCAAGTTCGTCAAGGTGAACACCGACGAAAACCCCGCTGTTGCTTCCGCGCTGGGCATTCGCTCCATTCCAACGCTTGTTATCTTCAAGGGTAACAGGGTCTTAGACGCAGCGGTTGGGGCACTGCCCAAGGGACATCTAGTGAAGATGATTGATAGGGCGATAGGCGAGAAGAAAATAGTGGTTCCGAACTCCTTTTGAAAGAAGCCCTCTGACACTGCCACTTCAACCCTTGCTTGTTGACCTCTGCACCCAAAAATATGACTGTTTTATATGTGTGAAGTCTAGTAACTGAAAAAAATCTTGACAAAGATTTCGATAATGGATATTTTATGATTGCATCTGGGTCGGGGTAATCCCCACCTCAAGCCTGCACGCGTTCCTTTTTGTATCTTTGCGGCAGAGTTTTTTATGGGCTCTACCCGATTTTGCCCTGTATCTTGATGTTCTTGAGAGATGCGGGGCTAACAAAAACAAGATTGTCTTCTATGTGGATTGCAACGGAGGTATAAAGTGGCACTAAACCTAAAAGAACTAAAAGAGATGAAAATTGGCGACCTTCTGAATCTGGCAAAAGAGCTGAATATTGAGAGTGCCAGAGGGATGCGAAAACAGGAACTGATTTTTGCGATCTTGAAGGCGCAAGCAGAGCAAAACGGGCTGATATACGGAGAGGGCGTTCTGCAGGTTTTGCCTGAAGGATTCGGGTTCCTTAGGACTGCAGATACGAGCTACATGCCTGGCTCGGATGATATCTATGTGTCGCCGTCGCAGATTAGGCGGTTCAACCTTAGAACAGGTGACACTGTTTCTGGTCTTATAAGACCGCCAAAGGATGGGGAGAGGTATTTCGCGCTTCTTAAGATCGAAGCGATTAACTATGAAGATGTTGAAGTAGCAAAAACGAAAACGCTTTTTGACAACCTGACCCCGCTCTATCCCAATAAGAAGTTCAACCTTGAGTTTGACCCCAAGAACTATTCGACAAGGGTCATTGACCTCCTATGTCCTCAGGGCAAGGGGCAAAGAACCTTGATTGTGGCTGCGCCAAGGACAGGGAAGACGGTTCTTTTGCAAGACATTGCCCACGCGATTGCTGCGAATCACAAAGAGGTTTACCTAATCGTCCTTTTGATAGACGAAAGACCAGAGGAAGTGACCGACATGGAAAGGAGCGTAAAGGGCGAGGTGATAAGCTCGACCTTCGACGAGCCAGCGGCAAGGCATGTTCAGGTTGCAGAGATGGTGATTGAAAAGGCAAAAAGGCTCGTAGAACACAAGAGGGATGTGATGATCTTGATTGACTCGATTACGAGGCTTGCCCGTGCTTACAACACAGTGGTACCCCCATCAGGAAAGATACTGTCTGGAGGTGTTGATTCGAACGCACTGCACAAGCCAAAAAGGTTCTTTGGTGCTGCAAGAAACATAGAGGAGGGCGGGTCATTGACCATAATCGGAACAGCCCTCATTGATACAGGGTCGCGCATGGACGAGGTCATATTCGAGGAGTTCAAGGGCACTGGTAACTGCGAACTGCACCTAGACCGAAAACTCATGGAGAAGAGGATCTTCCCCACGCTTGACATCGCAAAAAGCGGGACAAGAAAAGAGGAACTCTTGCTAGACCCACAGACCTTGAACCTTGTGTGGGTTCTAAGGCAACTTCTGCATCCATTGAATGTGGTTGATGCAATGGAGTTTCTATTAGACAAACTAAAGAGATATGACACAAACAAAGAGTTCCTGCGCTCCATGATGAATCAATAAAAAAGGCAGGGTCGTGATAGTCCGTGCCTCAAAGCGCTTAGCAAGCACGAAGCCATACCCATTTGCTGAAATAGACCGCCTCGTTGCAGAACTTCGCAAGAAGGGCATAAAGGTAATTGATTTCGGTGTCGGAGACCCAACAGAACCAACTCCATCATTCATCAGGGAAAGTTTGAAAGAGGCTTGTGATAGAAGGGCAAGTTCAGGCTATCCATCATACGAAGGGTCTTTTGAATACAGGGCTTGTGTGGCAGAATGGTTTTCGAACCGTTTTGGTGTTGCGCTAGACCCGGAAAAGGAGGTGTGCGCAACGATCGGTGCGAAGGAGGCAGTGTTTCACTTGCCTCTGGCGCTTGTGGACCAGGGCGATGTGGTGTTGTGTCCAAGCCCAGGTTATCCGCCTTATCATACTGGCACGGTTTTCGCTGGCGGGACACCCTTTTTCTATGGTCTTTACAGGGAAAACAACTTTTTGCCTGATTTGAAGGCAATCCCCGAGGAAGTGCTTGAAAAGACCAGAATGATATGGGTGAACTATCCCAACTCACCTACGGGAGTGATTGCATCCGATGCCTTCTTCGCCGAACTTATTGATTTTGCCAGAAAAAGAGACATTGTCATTGCCTCTGACGAGGCGTATTCAGAGATATATTTTGATGAAAAGCCTAGGTCAATCCTTGAGTTCTCAAAGGATGGGGTGATTGTTGTCCAGTCCTTGTCAAAGCGCTCTCGTATGACAGGTTATAGGATTGGTTTTGTGTGCGGGGATGAAAGGCTGGTTTCTTTGTTTAAGAAGGTGAAGACCAACATTGATTCTGGGACACCCACATTCATTCAGGATGCTGCGATTACTGCGCTTCGGGACGAGGCGCATGTCGAGGAGATGCGCTCGATTTACAAGGAAAGGCGAGACATACTGGTGGAAGCACTTTCAGATATTGGCTGTGAAATCTTGGTCCCAAAGGCGACCCTTTATGTGTGGGCAAAAGCACCAAAGGGGCTTGATGGGGTCGGGTTTGCGTCCAAACTACTTGAGCCAGATATTGCTGTTGTTTGCACCCCTGGCATAGCACTTGGTGAGCCATTGCACGACAACTCTAACCCTGGCAAGGACTATGTAAGGTTTGCCCTAGTACCCAATACCGAGGATGTCAAAGAGGCAGCAATAAGGATAAGGCGTGGGTTTATGTCCGCCCCATAACTACTCACGCCACAGCGGGTTCATGCTATTCCAGCGGGGAGCAAATGATTTGGATTGAATCTATATAAGCCCCTGCTGCACCCTTGATGCCTGTCATTACATAACCTTTTGGGCAGTTTTCGTTGTATTCAGCGGTGCCCCCGGGACCACCGATACGGTTCCCAAGTTTCTTCGTCTTGCCAACCTGCACCTTCCCCCCGACGATGCCTTCTTCCAACAGCTTTCTAATCAAATCTTCCAGCGTCAGGTTCTGAAGGCGGTCCGCATTCTTGGCGTGCTCTGCTTCAACTGCATAGCCAGCAGATTCCGCATATTTCACGCCTCCGTGTTTATGTGCAGGTTGCTCCACGGGTCGCACCTGAAAACCACTTGCTGGAAAAGGCTCTCGCACGACCTCACCAACACCCTTTATCTCGACCGCAAGGACCAGTTTTTCTAAGTCATCCCTTTTGGGCAAGGGTTTTCTTTTGCCAAGTATAACTTTGTATATCCCCCTGTCCACAGCCACCCAGAATGTCTCTGACCAGATGGCTTTCTTCGACCTAAGCCCTTCGTAAACCTTGAAAGTCATGGGAAATATCCCGCTTACTGGACGATTGTCCTCATCAACCACCTTGCCCTGATATTCCACTGTCGCAACAGTCCCCTGCTCTAAAGGTGCAGGGATGCCTGCAAAACCTGTGGCACTCACGAATGACACTAACAGAAACAAGACTACAGAGTTTTTCATAGACAACCTCCGCAAACCTGTGTCATGACCTTTGAAGGTCAGCATCATCTGCCAGTGAAGTCGTTCGCACATCTTCCATAAGACAATAGCATCCACTGAGGCAGTCTTGCAACATCCTTTTTTCAGGATGCACAAAAGAAAACAATACGCCGAATAGACCCGTCATGAAAAATACAATCTGGAACACAGTCTTCAAAAGCAATCGAAACAACAGAGGTCTTTTCCCATCACCTCTTACAAAACGCATCCCCAAAAGCCTGGAAAAGGGGGTATTGCGCATAATAAGTCCAAAGATAATCTCGTAACCCGCATAACCCAAAACCCCTTTCAGCGCAAAAGATTTCAGGTCCATCTTGATAGTCAAATCCACCAGATAATCAAAATAGTTCCAGTATCTTGGTGGCAAATCCCCAAAGGTGCGGTGTTCAACGTAAACTAAATATGCAAGGAAAAGCCCAACATAGAGGCACAAATCCAGTGCACCCCCAAGAAGCCTCAAGGCAACTGGCGCTGAACGCACAGCGACATTTCCACTAGCACTAACTGTCCCTAACACTGACATCTCCCATATCCCCGACCGCCACCATGCATACAGTGACCGCCACAATGGAGGCGGTCTCTGCCCTCAATATACGAGGTCCGAGGCTAGAAGGCAAGAAGCCTTTTGAAACAAGCAAAGACCTTTCCGAATCAGAAAAAGAGCCTTCTGGCCCTACAACTACGCAGATTCTTATGGGTTTCTGCTCGACGAGGCGCGAAAAAAGCAAGTCTTTGGAATGAAGTTCATCAAGAAAGTAGCCCCTATCACATCCTATGTTTGCAAGAGATTCAGCGAGTGACCTCCTAATCTGAACTTCTGGCACAACTGCAAGTCCACATTGCCTAGCCGCCTCTTTTGCAACTGTCCTAAGCCTTTGTTCCCGCCTTCTAAGCCCCGCCTCGTCAGGCTGTGGCACGCTTCGTTCACCAACAAAGAAGCCAATTGAAGATACCCCGATTTCTACTGTCTTCTGCACAACCAGCTCGTTCTTTTCGCCTTTCAGGAGCGCAGGCACAAGGAATACCTCTGCAGGCGGTCTTGTAACCCGCACCCTCAGTCTTTCGATCGCCCTCCCCACCCACTCCCCTTCCTTCCTTGCAAGCTCTGCCAGAAACGATTCGCCAGAAGGGGTAACCGCGATAAACTTGTACCCCTCTCGTGCCCTCAAAACATGTATCAGGTAGTGCAGGTCCTTCTTGGTCAGCCTGAAATCTTCGCCTTCACCTAGACTTGAAACACCGACGAAGATCCGATGCAATCTCTTCTCTTATTTCGCCACCACCCAAACCTTGACCTTCGCAACCACATCAGGGGCTAGTTTCACATTCGCATAAAAGATTCCAAGATGCTTTATCGGCGATTCGAGCGATATCTGGCGATGGTCTATGCTGAAGCCCTCCTCAGCAAGCGCAACCGCAATATCCCTGTTCGTAACCGATCCAAAAAGTTTGTCTCCTTCCCCTGCCTCCCGTGCGACCTTGCACGAAATCTCTTCCAGTTTCTGTTTCAGTTCCAGTGCTTTCCTCCTCTCCTTAGCGAGACGCGCCTCAACCATCTTCTTGTTATGCTCCACCTGCTTCAAGGACCTCGCGCTCGCCACGATTGCCAGCCCTTTAGGCAAAAGGTAGTTCCTGCAGTAACCTGGAGCAACATCCACTGTATCCATAGGCTTTCCCAGACCTTGCACCTCTTTCAAAAGTATTACCTTCACAGCGCACCTCCTACACAGTGCCTTTGCCAGTTACCGTGTAAGGAACAAGGGCGATATGCCTAGCCCTTTTGACCGCAAGTGCAAGTTGACGCTGATGCTTTGCACAAGCACCTGATATCCTCCGCGGCACTATCTTACCCCGTTCTGTAAGAAACCTCTTGAATCCAGCGGGATTCTTGTAGTCAAGCACAAGGTTCTTTTCTGTGCAAAATGGGCAGTATTTTTTCCTTGACTGAGTTCTTTTCTTTTTCTTTTCTTGCTCTGTCATCTTACTCCTCCTTTTCTTCTTCCTCGTCTTCTTCCTCGTCTTCCTCCTCGCCCCCTTCCTCTTCGTCTTCTTCGCCTTCGTCTTCTTCCTCTTCGAAGTCTTCAACAGAAGATGTGGGTTGACCGTATTCCAGCTCCCACCCAGTCACAGGCGTGTATTCCTTCTCCTCCTGAGCAGGCACAGTGTCAAAGTGCTGTTCCGCTTCGATGTCAAGTTTCTCGATGTCCACATGTTGCGCGAGTCTAATCGTCAGGTATCTAAGCACGATATTCGACACCTGTAAGAACCTATTCAGTTTTTTCACAAAATCAGGAGGCGCATAATAGACATGATACAGGTAGATGCCCTTGGGGACCTTCTTTATCGGGTAAGCGAGTTTCTTCTTTCCCCAGTATTCGAACCTCACAGGCTTTGCGCCTTCCTTTTCCATGAGCTCCTGCACCCTTTGGTGGAAGCGCCTCTGCGCTTCATACCCAGCGTCGTGCCTAGTCACGATGACTGTCTCATACTTGTTCATGAACATTGCACTCATCTAACCTCCTTTCGGCCATCAGTCTCGCCGTCCTGCGGCGAGCAAGAAGGTTCATCCAAAAAAAACCTGCCATTTACGGCGTCTTGCGCACGCCTCACTCCTTCCAAAAGCCAGATTTCTGTAGCAAGCACTGCACCTTGAATCACCTGATGCAGACTCGCCTGTTCCTTGGCAGAAAACGGAGAGAGCACAAAGTCTTCGAGCGGTTCTGATAAACCACCATCAGACCCAATGCCAACCCGCACTCTCGAAAATCTTTTCGTCCCGAGTTCAGCAATGATAGAGCGCACCCCCTTGTGACCCCCATCAGATGCATCATAAGACACCCTAACCCTGCCAAATGGCAAAGCAATATCGTCATGCACCACGAGAAGGTCCTCAGAAGAAAGAGATAATGCATTCAAGGCGCTAGCAACAGCAACACCTGAGAGATTCACAAAGGTCTGAGGCTTTTGCAAACAGACCTCAATCCCCCTGAACTTGACCATCGCTACCTTTGAATCCCACTTCTCGACAAACCCCGCGCCTTCGCACGCCATGTAAAACCTATCAATCACCATGAACCCCAGGTTGTGTCTCGTGTTGACATATTTCTTTCCAGGGTTGCCAAGTCCGCATATCAGTTTTCTGATCACCGTTGTTCAGCTGCACTTGTGCCTTCAGGTTGAGCCTTCTCTGCCTTGCCCATCCTAACTATCGCCACAGGTAAATCCTTCGAGAACACCAAAGTCGTGCCCTCTGGGACCTTGAGCTGTGAAAGCATCAAGGTCTCGCCTACCTTCAAAGGTGAAACATCCACCTCGATTGCGTTTGGAATCTTCGTTGCCCTGCACTTTGCTTTTACAGACTTGAGCGGAACCGATAGCTTCCCGCCCGCCTTTTCGCCTTCGCTTTTGCCAACGATCTTTATTGGCAAGTCCACAACCACCAATGAGTCCTCTTCGACCTTCATTAGGTCACAGTGTTCAAGGGTGCGTTTGAAAGGATGCACAGAATAGTCGCGAATCAAGCAAAGATAAGACTTTTCCTCGCCTAGAAGTTCCAGACGAACCAGGGCGTTCTTGCCAAAGGAAGAGATGATTCCAGCAACCTGCTTTGGATCAACAACTACAGGAATAGGGTCAAGTCCCTTCCCATAGACGATCGCGGGGATATAACCAAGCGCACGAATCTTTCTTGCTGCGCCTTTACCAACAAGCGGTCTCTTCTTTGCCTTCAGAACTTTTAGTTCCATCCACGCCTCCAAAAGCATCTCGAAAAAAGCCCTTATTTATAAGGCATTACAAGAGTGAAGTCAAGGACATTATTCTGCAAAGCGATAAAGCCCTATCTTTCTTGCCTCGTGGTAGGCAAGAAGTACCTCGTCTTTTGTCACCCTTCGGTTGATCTCAGGATAGCGATGGGCGTATCCTAATGGACGATACTGCGCCATTATATTCAGGTAGGTGTGCCTTGAAATGCTCGCAACTAGCCTCAATACCTCCCTCGTGTCTTCCAGATGCGATGGCATCACCAGATGTCTCACCAGAACCCCTTTTTGTGCAATGCCATCCTCCGAGACCTTCAAATCGCCAACCTGTCTGTGCATTTCCTTTATGGCTTGAAAAGCGACCTCTGGATAGTCTTCGGCCTTAAGATACCTCTTCGATAGCGCTTTGGATGCAAACTTGAAGTCAGGCATGTAGATGTCAACCACCTTGTCTAGCAACCTCAAAGTGTCCAAAGAATCGTAAGCACTCGTGTTATAAACGATGGGAAGTCTAAGCCCCTGTCGCCTTGCGATGCTTAGTGCTCCAAGTATGTTTGGCACCACATGGGAAGGGGTAACAAGATTTATATTGTGACAACCTTCATCTTGAAGCCGAAGCATAATCCTGGCAAGCATATCGTCACTTACCTCCATACCTTCACCCCCGTGACTCACCTCGAAGTTCTGGCAAAACACGCACCTAAGATTGCACTCGGAAAAAAAGATCGTTCCAGACCCGTGCCTTCCAACAAGCACGCTCTCTTCGCCAAAATGCGCAAAGGCAGAACTGACTATCGCAACATCCAGAACCTTGCATACCCCCTTTTCCCCTCCTAACCTGTTCGCCTTGCACTGCCTCGGGCAAAGTGTGCAACAAGAATATCGGCCTCTTGCCTCCTGTGCCCTTCTGTCGAGCTCCTCCTGCTCAAGGAGAGCAACATAAGAGGGCAAAAGCCCTTCATTTCTCATCTTCTTCGTCAACCTTCACATATATGAAGCGGTTGCAATAAGGGCACGACTCGAGCGAATCCCGCCTCAACAAGATATTCAGCATCTGTGGCGGCACCTGACGATGACATCCGCCGCAACTGCCCTTCTCATCTACTGGGACTACCGCAAGTCCCTGCCATGCTTGCTGGATCTTCTTGTATCTTTGCAACACAGGCGGAGGTATATCCGCTTCGAACCCCTTGTGTTGTTCCTCGAGCCCCCCAAGCAAACTATTCAGTTCATTTATCCTTGCCTCCATTGCCTTCCTTTGCGCAAGCAACTCCTTTCTAGTTTCTTCAAGGTTTTTCTGGTCATTCTCAACATCTGCCCTGAACTCGTCAATAGCCGCAAGGAGCTTCAATATCTCTTCTTCTCTTTGCGCATTGGTCCTTCTAAGCAGTTCAATCTCCCTCTGGATGTTTGCATACTCTTTAGCCTTAGTGGTCTGGGCAAGTCTGGTCTGAAGCCTCTTTATCTTGTCGTTGTCAGCCTTCAGTTCCTTTTCCCTCTCCTCATACCACCTCTCAGCCTCCTTCAGTTTCTCGTACTTTTCAGCCAGAGCCCTTTCCAGTTCCTGCACCCCTTGCTCAAGGGTCTCGAGTTTTTCGAGAAGCATCCTTCTTTCCTTTTCTGCCTCTATCCGTTCTTTGTCAACCTCCTGAAGCCTCCTCAGCGCATGGATAACAGTCCTTATTGGCACCTGTTGATTTCCCATCCTTCAACCTCACTTTTTATAGATTTTAAATACAAACGGCGCCAGTGATGGCGCCGTCTAAGGTTCTCGTGGGCTGGTTGCAGAAAACAAGCCTTTTCCCAGCCCATCGGACTTGTTTTCAAACGAGGTTTGGCTTTAGACCTCATCGGGTCACCTCGTGGGCCCACCAGGCCTCGAACCTGGGACCTTCCGGTTATGAGCCGGCGGCTCTTCCAGCTGAGCTATGGGCCCGCTCAGCGCAAGGCGGAGTATTTATACAGGATTGTTTTTCCAAAAGCAAGGAAAAAGTTTTGCGTCAAAAATCCCCGCAAAAAACGAGCGCTGATTTTCTGCCTCTAAGACTTTCGCTACCTGCAAATCAAAGACATTTCGAAGTATTTGACAACGCCACGAGATTTGCTTATTAAGATACTGCTTTGCCTGCCTGGATATGCCGAAGTGGTGGAACTGGCAGACGCGCGGGACTCAAAATCCCGTGGGCTTTACGCCCGTGTGGGTTCAACTCCCACCTTCGGCACCAGATGTTAGACCAGTCTTCGACCTTTACCTTCTTGACCTGCTTTGGACCTGCCATAATCATGTGGTCAGAAAAGGGGCTCAAGGCTTTGAAGATAGGGGTAGAATCGCTGGACGAGTGCTCTACAGGCAACAAGATTCCTGATTTCGTCAGGCAAGCGTCTATGGCAGTTAGTCGCCACCTTTTGGCGGATTTACAGGATTTTTCATCATTTCCTGTCGATATTGATGACCTTCCGATATTTACACGGTTGGTTTTGACCGCTGTCAGGCAAATACCGCCTGGAAGTTGCATGACATACAAAGAGGTTGCAGAAAAAATAGGCTTTCCAGGGGCGCAAAGGGCTGTTGGGATTGCACTCAAAAGAAATCCCTTGCCCATCGTTATCCCGTGTCACAGGGTCGTTGGAAGACATGGCATCGGGGGCTATTCGGGCTTTCAAGGCGTCGAGTTCAAAAGGTGGCTTTTGACCATCGAGGGCGTTCTTTTCGCAAACCCCCGGTCTGTGGTATGGTATCGCGCTGGTCGGCAAAAAGCCGATGCACAAAGTTTTATATCGGAGGGAACCCGTGAGATGTAAAGGTAAAGTGTTGCTTGTTGTTTTGAATCTCTGTTGTGTTTATGGCTTTGCAAAGGAGCCACCCAAGAGCGAGTTGACCAAAAAGGCTTCAGAGCTTGCGCAATATGGCAAGAGTGCTTTTGACAGAGGGGAATACGAGAAGGCAAAGGCATTCTATGAAGAAAGCCTGCAAAAATACACGGAGGCTCTGGATCGCAAAAATCAGGCGAGGGTGGCTTATATGCTTGGCAAGTGTTATGAGGCGCTTGGCGACCTCACGAATGCCCTTGCCTATTTCAAGATGGCGAAGCATTTGACGGTGGAACCAGAAGGGCTGAAGAGTGCTCAAGAAAAGATAAACCTGATCGAGGCGAAACTGAAAGAGCAGGAGGAAGAGAAAAGAAGGCAAGAAGAGGCACAAAAACATTTAGAAGAAAAAGTGCCAGAAGGGAAAAGGATTGATATAGAAAGCATGTCAAAGGCAACAGTAAAGGTGCTCGCACTTGGCTTGCCAAGCTTTGCGCGGTTCGAAGCAAAAGGGGGAGCAGTTGTGCCCGTGGCTGTGCCAGATTCGTCTTATGGTTCAGGTGTCGTGATCTCGGAAAACTGCGTCGTGGTGACGAACAGGCATGTGGTCGAAGGGAAGATAGCCATTGCAGTAAGATTTGAAGGGATAGATGTCCCATTGCCTGCAGGCGTCGCCTACCTTTCGGAGTCGCAGGACATTGCATTCCTGGTCATAGACCGAGACACTTGCCCGAACTTTGTGGGGGAGCAAAGTTTTCGGATCGATCTCCCGAAGCGGGGAAGCGAAGTTTACAAGATCGGCTATGGCGGTGAGGTATCAGGAAGCGAGGTAGTCACCAAGACATCGTCCGTGAAAAAAGGGATAGTCAGTAGGGTCGAGGGCATAGAGGGCAAAGAGTTATTGGAGATAGATGCACCTGTGAATCCAGGTGATAGCGGAGGGCTCTTGGCGGATGCTCAGGGGCTTTTTGTCGGTCTTGTCGTGGCAAAGGCACAAGAATCAGAAGGTGTTGGCTTTGCAATACCAGCAAAGGCAGTGAAGGACGCACTGGAGGAGGCAAGGTCAGAGATCAGCGAGAAGATGGACGAAATCAGGGGACCAAAACGAAAACTTTACAGATTCCTCAGGGATTTGTGCCTGCACTTAGGCGAAAGGACCCCCAAAGAGCTGACAGAACTAACGCTAAGCGAGGAAAGTCTAAAAAGATTTCAGGAAATTCTCCTGGAAGGCCGGTTCAGTTGGGGGGAGGTACTTCTGATTCTCGCCACTTGGTGGAACCATGGGCTTGCTCTCATGGCATCAGGGGATAAGGAGCAAGCAAAGAAGGTCTTCGACACAGTTCGAGACCGCACATTGGAGGTCGCAAGCAAAGACAGCCAGGCAGGGTCAAGCAGTTTTGCAATGAACATAAGAGAGGCTCACACTATGGTGACAAAAATGCTTGCCCCTGCACCTAAACCTTTGCCTCCACTTGAGCCAAAGCCTGAAAAGAAGAACCGCTTCGAAGCAAGGATAGGAAAGAAGGTCGAGTTCTACATGCACTGGGTGCCGTTTTTCAACATAAAGATTGATGGGGATAGGAAGCCTCAACTGTTAGGTTTTTCCAGTGGGCTTCAGTTTCCAGTTGCGGGTATCGAAAGATTCGACCTGGGGTTTGGAATCGGATACGCATATCTGTATTTCAAGGACTATGACCCGCATATAAGCCGAATCCTTTTGCCTTTTAGGTTCAGGTATTGGTTCTTGGTATTCGACCTTGGACCAGAGATTGTCATTCACAAGGAGCTATCAGGTCCCATCCAAGAAAAAGAAACCAAGGCGGATGCTGGCTTTCTTTTGCGTCTTGGCATAAGCAAGGGGGTTGACCTTGGCTTGCAGTTCGAAAAAATCCCAACCATAGCGGGCAGATTGAACTTTTTGGGAATATTCTTTGGTTTCGAGGTTGATTGATGAGAGGATTGTTGCTATAAAATCATTCGACTTTGCGAGGTGCGTGAGTTGGAAGGAAGGATATTGCTTGCCAAACTCGATGAACTTCTGAACTGGTGCAGGAAAAACTCCCTGTGGTATCTTTTGTTTGCGACTGCCTGTTGTGGCATAGAACTTATGCAGACAGGGGGTCCAAGGACAGACCTCGATAGGTTCGGGACTGTTTTCAGGGCTTCCCCAAGGCAGTCCGATGTGTTGATAGTCGCAGGCACAATCACCTATAAAATGGCGTCCAGAGTTAGAAGGCTATTTGAACAGATGGCAGACCCTAAGTATGTGATTGCAATGGGGTCTTGCGCAAACTGTGGTGGACTTTTTGACCTTTCTTACTCGGTCTTGAAAGGGGTTGACCTGGTCGTCCCTGTTGACATCTATATCCCTGGCTGTCCTCCAAGACCAGAAGCACTTACGGAAGGGATTTTGAAACTTCAGGAAAAGATCCAGAAGGAAAGAAGGCTTTCGAAGGTCAGCGCCTAAAGTGAATCAAAGATAAATCGTGCGTCGTGTGGACCTGGTCCCCCCTCGGGATGGAACTGCACAGTTTTTACCCCAAAACTTGGGTCATCGAAACCTTCCAAAGTGCCATCGTTGAGGCTTACAAAGGTTGGCATTGCAGTTTTGGGCAATGTGTTTTCAAGCACTGCAAACCCATGATTTTGCGATGTAATCAGGATGCGAGAAGAAGGGATGTGACGAACAGGATGGTTTGTCCCATGATGTCCAAACTTCAGTTTGTAGGTCTTAGCACCCATCGCAAGGGCAAGTATCTGATGCCCAAGACATATTCCGAGCAACTTGACCTTTCCAAGGAGGCGCTTTGCTGTGTCTATGGCGTATGTCACCTGGGATGGGTCGCCTGGTCCATTCGATAGGACAACGATGTCTGGCTTCATTGCCATTATGTCGCTTGCAGGCGTTTTGGCGCCACACACATCGCACACATAACCCGCATTGCAAAGGCAATCGAGGATGCTTTGCTTTACCCCCAAGTCAATGACAACTGCATAACCCTTTTTTGGCTTGTTTGAAGTCCATTCGTCAAGCGGGGGTTCATAGCGGCGAATGCCATCCTTGCTTACGAAGCGGACGAAATCTATGCCTTCAAGCCCTGGCAATGACTTTACCTCTTCTTTCAGGCTTGGGATTTCATCCAAAGAGACAGGCCACGCAACAAGACCAGGCATAGCCCCCACATTCCTGACCCTAAGCGTGATAGCACGCTGGTCAACCCCTGAGATGCCCACGACCCCGTGCCTTTCAAGATAGTGGTCCAATGTGTCCATAGCCCGATAGTTGCTAGGGGTCACGGTTGCCTTATAGACTGCGACCCCAGATAGTGCGGGTTTCACATCTTCGTTGTCCCTTTCGTTCACACCGACAATGCCTATGTGCGCAGAGGTCATGACCACTATCTGCCCTTTATAGGAAGGGTCAGAAAAGACCTCCTGATACCCAGACATCCCTGTGTTGAACACGACCTCGCCCCTAGCCTTTCCCTTTGCTCCAAAACCTTCGCCAAAAAAGACCATTCCATCCTTCAGGATCAAGACCGCAAGTCTTTCAGGATGTGCAAAACTCATCTTTGAAACAAGCCCAAAGCATCGTAAGTGACCCTGCCATTGTTGCAAGTCAAAAGGACATTACCAACCAAGGGTTCAGGGAAAGGCGGGATGTTCTTGCCTTTGGACAAAACCTCCTTCTTGTGCGTGCCTTCAAGGTCGCTAATGACAAAGTTTGCAAAACTTCCTTGTTCCAAAGAGCCTTTATCAAGCCCCATCGCCTTTCTTGGCGCTGAGCACAAAGAACGGAGCATGGTCTTCAAACCTATCTCGCCCTTTTTCCTAAGCGTATTTAGCATTGGAAACACAAACTCTATGGTCGCTGCACCCCAAAGTGCCTTTTCGAACTCGAGCGCCTTTTCTTCATAAGACTTTGGGGAATGGTCAGAGCACACGCAGTCAATCACCCCTTCCTCGAGCGCCTGAACTAAAGCAACCCTATCTTCTTCCGAGCGGAGGCAAGGCTTGACCTTGAATGAAGTATCCAAAGAAAGCACGGATTCCTCATTGAAGAAGAGGTTCATCACTGCGCACGAGGCGGTTACATCAAGACCTTCTTCCTTTGCCTCCCTTATAAGTTTTATTGCTTCCGCTGTGGAAACCTTTGCCAGATGCACCCTGGCGCCTGCAATCTTACAAAGATTAAGCCATACGAACAATGCTATTGTTTCCGCCTTCTTGTTGGAACCATCAAGCCCAAGGATTGTGGACACAAACCCTTCATGCGCCACACCCCCACCAAGACTATTTTCTTCCCCGCACAGAACAAGGCTCATGCCGAAGTTCGTTGCATATTCAAAAACCCTCCTTTGAAAACCTATGTCTTTGTGCCAGATGTCGGCGTTTGTGACCCACCTGAACCCTGCCAATGAGAGCTGCCCTAGTTCTGGCATCGCCTCTTGCCTTAGACCGACAGACATCCCAACAAGGGGCAAGACATCCAAAAGCCCGACCGCCTTCCCTTTTTCAAAGATTGCCTGTGCAACCTCTATCCTGTCGCAAACAGGGTCTGTCGTGGGTTTCACAAACACAGTCGTAAATCCAGACGACACAGCGCAAAGCGAACCTGACCTTATGTCCTCACGCCATTCGAACCCTGGCTCGCAAAAATCAGCATACACATCAACGAAGGATGGGCATAGTAAAAAGCCTCTAGCATCAATAACTTTTGCAAACTCTTTGCCCCCTTCAAACCTCCCCTTGCCCGTGCCCACAATCTTTTCGCCTTCAAAAACAAGAAAGCCAAAATAAGGTTCAAAGTCCAGTTTTGGTTCTGCAATCAGGCAGTTTTCAATCACATATCTCATTCATCTACCTTCCAAAGATGCTTCGGGTTGCGAAATCATGTGCGCACACAAAAGATAAAGGACTGCCATCCTAACAGCCACCCCGTTTTCTACCTGTTCCAGAATCACAGAGCGTTGGGAATCAGCGACTTCCGAGGTGATCTCGACCCCCCTGTTTATTGGTCCTGGGTGCATGACTATTGCATCCTTCTTTGCAAGCGAAAGAAGCCTTTCGTTCAACCCGAAAAACCTTGCATACTCGTTATCTGATGGGACCAGGTTCGACTTTAGCCTTTCCTTCTGGATGCGCAACATCATTACGACATCTGCACCTTCTATCGCAGGCTCGACCCTGTCGAAGACCTTTACACCTAGTCTGTCCAAAAAGGGTGGGAGCATGGTCTTTGGACCTGCAACCCTGACACTAGCGCCCATGGTCGTAAGCCCGAAGATGTTTGAACGAGCGACCCTGCTATGTGCGATGTCGCCAATGATTGCAACCTCGAGCCCTTCCAGTTTCCCTTTCTTTTCACGCATAGTGAACATGTCCAGAAGTGCCTGTGTTGGGTGTTCGTGTGACCCATCCCCAGCGTTTATTATCTTTGCCTCGATGTGTTTCGCCAGAAAGTGGGGCGCACCAGCACAGTTGTGCCGAATGACAATGACATCAGGCTTCATTGCCATCAAGTTCTTTGCAGTGTCAAGAAGTGTCTCGCCCTTCTGGATAGAAGACTGCGAGGCGCTGAAAGAAAGCGTGTCTGCGGAAAGCCTTTTGGCTGCGACCTCGAAAGACATCCTTGTCCTTGTGGAAGGCTCAACGAAAAACAAAACGCAAGTGATGCCCCTTAGCGTTGGAACCTTCTTTATTCGTCTGTGAAGGATGCCTTTAAACTCCTCTGCTACGGACATGATTGTTAGGATGTCTTCTTTCGGGACGCCACGAAGCCCAAGCAAATGATTCAGAGCCATCGCAGTCAAGCCTTTTTGTAAACCACAACCCTGTCCATCTTTGCAAAAGTCTCACGAAGTTCCACCTGCACCCTTTCGTCTGGCTTTGTCTGGACAACAAGCCCAACGAAATCGGGCTGGATGGGATATTCCCTGAGCCCCCTGTCAACAAGCACGCAAAGCCTTATCGCCTTTGGTCTTCCGAACTCCACGAGCGCTTCGAGTGCCGCCCGCACAGTGCGCCCAGTATAGAGCACATCGTCAACAAGCACGATGTCTGCGCCATTCACCTCGAAAGGGATTTCTGTGTGGCGCACCAGAGGCTGTTGCAATCCCAAAAGTATGTCATCGCGATAAAGTGTTATATCAAGGACACCCAGTGGTTCAGTGTCAACCCCTTGCCTTCTTAGGATGTCCAAAAGCCTTTTTGCCAGAAAGACCCCGCCTGTCTGTATCCCTACGATGCCTATTCGCCTTCCCGAGGCATAAGAACGAAGCATGGAGGCTAGGGCTTCGACCTTTTCAGCGACACCTCGCTCGTCCAGTATCACCCTGTCTTCTATAAGCCCTTTGTTGCGCAACATAAAAACCCCTTGATTTCACTTGATCTGGTTCATCAAATCCAGAGCCTTTGACCTGAGCTCATGGTCGCTTGGCAAAACTTCCAGCACAACCCCAAGTTTCTTTTTAGCATCCTCCTTGTTGCCTGCCTGCATCGCCCTTTTTGCCTCTTCGAATAGCCTTTCACCTGCCTTCACGCATTTCCCTAAGATTTCCGATGCAAGTGCATCTTCAGGATTGTAGTTCAAAGCCTTTTTTGCATTCCTTGCCGCCTGAGCATAGTCTGCATTTTGCAAGTTCTGTGCGGACTTAGCCCTGTAAAGATTCCCAAGTAACCTCCTGATTTCGACATGATAGTGACCATCAATCTCCTGATCCAGCCTTAGAGCCTGCAAAAGATTTTGTTCTGCCTTGTCTAGCGCCCACCCGTCCAAAGCCTGTCTTCCGTCTTTGTATGCATGCCCGAACTGCTCGATCTTCCCTGCCATCTGCTCTGCCCTCGACTGCTCTTCCTTGAAGACCCCCGACACCTGCGCCCTCAAAGCCTGCGCTGCCTCGCTGAACTTCCCAGCGTCATAAAGGTCTAAGGCAATCTTCACATCCAGTTTTTGCGCCCTTCCTTTCGCCTGGCTTCCTTCCCTCCTTTCTGCCACCTTTGGGGTAGCACTGCCCATCTTTTCTTGCTCTGTAAATGTAACCCCCATCTTTTCTAGTTCCCCACGCAACGAAAGCACCCTCTCATCCGTTGGCCTTTGCTCGACAAGGGCAAGGAACATCGCCTTTGCCTCCTGTTTTTTCTTTTCTTTTGCAAGCGCCACTATCTTTTCAATGTTCGCTTCCACTGCCAGTGCCTCTGCCTCTTTCAAGCCCTTCTGCGCTGATTCGAAAAAGACGCTTGTGTCTCTAACCTGCTGAAACAGAGCGATTGCGTCTTCAAACGCCTTTTCTTTTAGTTTTTCTTCCCCTTCCTTCAAGAGGCGCTCGTTTTCCCTTTCCTGTTTTGCATGAGAAAGCGCCTTGTTTATCTCTTCCGATGGCTCAAGGTTGTAGGCTTCTGAAAGAACCTGCATAGCCTCTTCGAAGCGCCTATCCTTTATCTTTTGAAGCCCTTCTTCCAGCATTTCCTTTGCCCTGTTTGGCTTTGTAGTCTCTTGGGATTGGGATTGGGCTTTTTCTGTTTTCTCTGTGGTTCGAAGCGCAAGGAATGTGCCTGCTCCCACAACTATTACAGCGAGAACCCCAAGTCCAACCCACAAGGCAATCTTCGAAGGTTTGGCTTTTTCTTCGAGAACAACCTCGATCTTAGGCGATGGCTTTACTTGAACCTCTGCAACGGTCTTTGTATCTGCGACCTCTTTCGCCTCTTCTTTTATAAGTTTGAAAGCAAGCACAGTCTGTCCTGCCTCGATAAAATGCCCATCCTCGAGCGCTATCTCCCCTTCGACCCTTGTGCCCGAAACCCTTGTTCCGTTCTGGCTTCCAAGGTCTTTTAGAACCCAGCGCCCGTTTTTGAACGAGAGCTCGAAATGTTTCCTGGATACACTTGGGTCGCTAAGCACGATGTTTGCATCCAAAGAGCGCCCAACGATAAGGCTATCTTTGTCGAGTTGGAAATCCTTTCCCTTATCGTGCCCAGCCACGACCGAAAGTTTTGCAAACTTTCTTTTCTGTTGTGCAAAAGGCGTTTCAATAAGAACCGTCTTTTGCATCGCCTCTTCATCAGGCACTTCAAGCGCCCTTGTGGGTTCTTTGTCTTCGACAAACCCACTTTGTTGTTTGCTTGTGCTGGTCTTATCCGTGCCAGAAGGAAAAACAACCAGTTCGTCGTCTTCAGGAGGCTTCGGCATCTTTTCCCCTCATCCGAGGCACAACGATATAATAGTTTCCAACGAATGCACTTGTCAACCTTCGTATGTGGCGGTTTTCAAAGAACCCTGAGAGCCGATTTTCACAGTTGACAAAATACCTTTGCTTTGCTAGTCTTATGACGATGGCGACGACTACAGAAAATCTTGCAAGAGAGCAACTAGAGTCCCTCGTAAAGGAGATGGTTCAAGCATACCTCAAAGAGGCGATAGCGGAGTTCGTCAGGGAGAACGAAGCGAAAATAAAAGAGCTTTCGCTGGTCGAGCGAGTAGTGAGGGTCGAAGAGGAACTCAAGGGGTTGAGAGAGATAGAGATAGCGCGCTTCGAGGCGATGGAAAAGAGATTCGAGGCACTTTTGAGAGAGATGAATGCCAGGTTTGAGGCAACGGACCAGCACCTCGAGGCATTGATAAAACGGCTCGAAGCCATAGATCAACGGTTTGAGGCTGTGCAAAGTGAAATGGTTGCTCGGTTTGTAGCGGTTGACCAACGGTTCGAGGCAGTGCAGAGGGAGATGGCTGCTCGGTTCGAAGCCGTGGATCAACGGTTTGACGCCCTGCAGAGGGAGATGGCTGCCCGGTTCGAAGCCATAGATCAACGGTTTGACGCCCTGCAGAGAGAAATGCTTGCTCGGTTCGAAGCCGTGGATCAACGGTTCGTTGCGATTGCCGAACGATTCGAGGCCATGGACCAAAGATTCAAGGCGATGAACGAACGGTTCGAAGCGGTGTTTGACAGGTTTGCGGCACTGGATACTCGTTTCGAGACCCTTGATAAGAGGCTGTCTTTTATGCAGTGGTTCATGGGTGCTGGCTTTGCTGTGCTAACCATCGTTGTTACAGTCTTTGGTGTTTTGAAAGCATAAGAAACATCAAGTCCTTAGGAGTGCGCATCGTAGGCGCGAGGCATGCCTCGCCCCCACGACGAAAACCCAGGACAAAGCGCAAACAAGTTTGCGCACTCCAAAAACTTTTGGAGTGCGTGTGGCTTGCCACCGCTTTGTTTCTGTGTTCTACTCGCTTGTAAGCAATGGCTACTCTTTTATTCGGCTGAACCGACGCTGGATTCGAGCTAGGGCTACTGGCTGAAGATGCGACCAAAGACACCATAATATGAGCCGTCCTGCGGATTGCATGCCACACCACCACAAACCGTCTTCGCGTTTGTTAGATTGGTTTTCGCATTTGACGAATTTGTTTGCCCGTTTGTTACATTTATCGCGACTTCAGTCGCATTTATCGCGATTTTGGTCACATTCATCGCTATTTTAGTCACATTCATCGCGACTTTACTCGCAATTGTCGCATTATCTGCGACATTTGTCCTCCCAGCTGTCGCATTCGGGCTCCTGTTTGTGACAAATATTGAACACTTCAAGACTTTTTGTTCAATGAATTCGACATTTCTGACGGCGATATCGAAAGAGATCTGTCTGCTATCGAGAAATGGCTTGGTGAAAACCGAACGCACGAAGGCACATCGGGCTCGTCAAGTTAGGGGCGATGCGTCCTTCTAGGCTACGAAGACAAGCGCAAGGACAAAGCGCAAACAAGTTTGCGCACTCCAAAAACTTTTGGAGTGCGTGTGGCTTGCCACCGCTTTGTTTCTGTGTTCCAGTCGCTTGTAAGCAAGGGCTTTTCTTTTACCCGCTTGAAGGTACGGTGGATTCGAGGTGGGGCTATTGGCTAAAGATGCGACCGTGCCATAGCTACAAGCTTCATAGCACGCCAATGCATCTTTTTCAAACCCCGCCATCTTGAAGTGCTGGAGCTCGTTTCGCATTGCTACATAAGCCCAGGACAAGGCGCAAACAAGTTTGCGCACTCCAAACAATTTTGGAGTGCGTGTGGCTTGCCACCGCTTTGTTTTTGTGTCCCAGTCGCTTGTAAGCAAGGGCTTTTCTTTTACCCGCCGGGATCGACGATGGATTCGACACGGCGCTATTGGCTAAAGATGCGACCATAGACACCAAAACCTGAGCCGTCCTGCCCCTGGCACCCACTCCAACATCCGCTCTCCCACACCACCACAAACCCACCATTAGAAAGCGAGGCGATGGATGGCCACGACTGCTGATCTGTCGTCCATGTGTTGACCTGGAACTCAGAGCCAACCTTGTTCCCATAAGAATCAAACCTCTGACCATAGACACCCCAAAGTGAGCCGTCCTGCCCAGTGCATCCCGAGTCGCAACCGCTATGCCACACCACCACAAACCCACCATTAGGAAGCGTGGTGATGCATGGACCACTCTGGTTACCTGTCGTCCATGTGTTCACCCTAAACTCAGAGCCAACCTTGTTCCCATTAGCATCAAACCTCTGACCATAGACACCATCCCCATCCGCTTGCCCTGCACCACTCCACACCACCACAAACCCACCATTAGAAAGCGAGGTGATGGATGGAAGCCACTGGTCATCTGTCGTCCATGTGTTCACCCTGAACTCCGAGCCAACCTTGTTCCCATTAGAATCAAACCTCTGACCATAGACCCCGAACTTAGAACCATCCTGCGCGGTAGCGGAGCAGGGAAGATCCCACCCGGGCTCGCAGCCGCTTGCCCACACCACCACAAACCCACCATTAGAAAGCGAGGTGATGGATGGAAGCCACTGGTCATCTGTCGTCCATGTGTTCACCCTGAACTCAGAGCCAACCTTGCTTCCATTAGAATCAAACCTCTGACCATAGACACCATAATATGAGCCGTCCTGCCCCCAGCTTTCCCACACCACCACAAACCCACCATTAGAAAGCGAGGTGATGGATGGATACCACTGGTCACTTGTCGTCCATGTGTTCACCTGGAACTCTAGGTAGAGACAGTCCGTGCAACCATCCCATCGAACGGAGTTGCCATCGTCGCATACCTCGCCTGGGTCCAAAAGCGAGCCATCGCAGTCGCCGTCCATCCCACAAACAGAACCGCCAGGATGCACCCTTTGATCAGTGTCGTCGCAATCCCCTGGCCTTGTTGCCCTAAAGTTCCCACTTGCTGAACAAAGGCACTGGGTTTGAGAAGTCCCATAGGTATCGTTGTCAGCGTCGTAGTAGTAAGTAGAGCACCCAGGAGTATTTGGTGGGTCCGTTACACCGTCGCAGTTATTGTCCTTCCCATCGCATACCTCAACTCCATCTGGGTTTATCCGCACATCGCCGTCATCGCAGTCCCCACCCCTTGTCACATTGTATTTTCCAGAAGGCGAGCAAAGACACTTTGTGTCTGCCGCGACCCCGTATGTGTCGCCATCGCCATCGTAATAATACAAGGTATAGCCATCTATCCCACATTGCCCACTTGTCCTTTCCTCGTCCGTCTGCCCGTTGCAGTCATTGTCTATGCCATCGCATTTTTCGGTTGTGCCTGGGTTTATGTGTGGGTGATTGTCGTTGCAATCCCCGGCCCTTGTCACATTGTATTTTCCAGAAGGCGAGCAAAGACACTTCGTGTTTCCTGTGACCCCGTATGTGTCGCCATCGCCATCGTAATAATACAAGGTATAGCCATCTATCCCGCATTGCCCACTTGTCCTTTCCTCGTCCGTTTGCCCGTTGCAGTTATCATCCTTGTTATTTGAGCATATCTCGGGCATCGAGGGATTCACCTGTGCGTCCTGGTCATCGCAGTCCAAAGCCCTTTGAGCCTTGAAAGCCCCCCAAGGCGCACAAAGGCATTTAGCATTCCCTTCAACCCCAAAGCTATCGTTGTCGCCATCGTAGTAAAAGAGCATATATCCGTGTGTGCCACATTCCCCGCCCTTCTTTTCTTCGTCTGTAAGGCTATTGCAGTTGTCGTCCTTGCCATTGCACGACTCCTCCATCGAGGGGTTCACCATAGGGTCATTGTCATCGCAATCCCCTCCCCTTATTGCAGTGTATGGCACAGTCGCCTCCCTAAGGCATCTTGAATCAGAAGTAACACCAAATCCATCTGCGTCTTGGTCCTTGTAATACAAACTACATTCCTGACAACCTGCCTCGTCCGTCCTTCCATCGCAGTTGTCGTCCACGCTGTTTCCGCATCTTTCCACAGCAGACGGATTTATCTGGGCATTTTGGTCGTCGCAATCACCCCCGACTGTCAATGTATATGGCTCGGTTGGGGCACAGAGGCACTTCTTCGTTGCCTCGTCCCCGAAGCCATCACGGTCATTGTCAACATAGGAATAGACGCAACCCTGTGCGCCTTCCTCGTCTGTTTGTCCGTCACAGTCATTGTCTATGCCATCGCATTTCTCTGAGCCTGTTGGCACACAAACGACCTCGATTCCATCGATGTCCCATACCTCGACCTTTTCGCGATCAAGCACGCCCTCCTGTACTCCCACATCCTCGGCAAACACCTTTTCCTCGCCTCTGTCCAAAACATCTTGCACATCCCAAACCTCGACCCGTGCATCTTCGACAATGTCTTTTGGCGAGCCTGGTTTACATATTCCCTTGTATCCACGCTGTTCTGAATCAGGGACTCGCTCGCAGAACCAGCCAGAACCACATGTATTCGGTCCATCAAGGTCGCATGCAAACTGTTTGTTGATGTCACCCGAGACACATCCCTCGATAACTACCAGCAAGACGATGACATCCTTTGTATGACCCCTGTCCATGACGCCTCCTATGCACATCGTCATCTGGATTTTGCTAAAGGTTCCACGGTTTACAGGTTACTCCGTCGCACGATGTTGTCAACATGCAAGATTGGCGAACATAAACACCCTACCTTTCGTGGTCGCACATTCTTGGGATCTGGGCTTTTTTCGGGTTAGACTTGTTCAACCGCTATGCAAATAATAAAATGGACACGGTTGTTTTCGAGGTTTGCGTATGAAACTTAGACTTGTGCTGATGGCGGCTTTGTTGGTTTCTGCCTGTAAGACGGAAAACGGGACTAAGGATGTTGGTCAAGCGCCAGATGCGTTTGAAGGCGACGCTATGGACATGGCGGGCGATCAATCTTTGAATGAAGAAGCCTTTGATTTGCCTACTGGCGATACGGGGGATAGTTTCGATGTGGCTCAAGACGGTGCAGATGGCGCAGATGCTGAGATTGCAGAGCAATGCCAGATGGTGACTCAGGGCGTGCCAAAGCCTTTGACACCAGACCCGAAGAAGTTTGCCCTTGCAGTTTTTCATTACAACCTCCAGTATGTGGCTGGGGGGCTTAAGGGCTTCAAATCGCAAGAAGACGACCCTCTTGGCATATTCGATTATGATAACGACGCACTGGAAGACAGGATAATAAAGGAGTCATTCGAGCCACTTCTCGATATACTTCTTGCACACCCATCCTTTGCGCTGGACATAGAACTTCAGGGATATATGCTAGATGTGTTGCGACAAAGACACCCGCAAGTTCTCGAAAAACTTAGAAAACTTGTGGAGCTGGGGCAGGTCGAGGTGATCTCTTTCCACTATTCAGACCAACTTTTCGTCGCTCATTCAAGGTGGTCAATGGAACAAAGCAAGGCATTGAACCGAATTGCATTCGAAAGGGCTTGCATCCCACTTGCAAAGGCTGTCTTCACGCAGGAAGGGCAGTTTTCAGAAGGGATGCTGGAACTGATGAAGGAAGATGGGCAAACCATCGGCATCATGAAAGGCGGGACATTCGATTATCAGTTCGACAGTTCCGTGCCAAAAGATGCGCTTCTTTACAGGTTGCGCGGTCAGGATGTGCTTGTAACCAGAGGATTGAACAAGGATGGGGTCGAGGTTCAATGGTGGTTCGTGGATGATGGCGAGATTGCACTCACGAACAAGACAAACCCGTATCTTGGCTCGCTTTTCAAGTTCGACCCAGCAAGCGCCCAGAAGATGACCCAAGACCTAGAAAACTTGCAAAGTCAAGGCTTTTTCCTGACGACCGTAAGCGACTATGTAAGATACCTGAAACAGATGGGGGTAAAAGCGGTGGAACTCGAATATGCGCTAGATTCACAGTGGAGACCACACGATGCAGACAATCTTTATGCGTGGATGGGAAGGAGGGGGCTGTTCGGGGATGACGAGGCTGATAACAAGGTTCTGACCAGCCTTGAACAAAGCAGAATCATGCTTGAAAGTGCATGGGTCGCTTATCGTTTTGTAAGCGAACAAGGGCTCGTTTTGGACGATGGGGGCCTTTGGGAGGCGACAAGGAAACAGGTCTTGGGGGAGGTTAGCGATGCAGTGGGCTGGAACCCGTGGAAAGGCGAGGTGGATTATGGACTTACGCACGCAAGCGAGGCGCTTTCTTTTGCCAAGGATTTCCTGAAGCAGGTAAAGGATGCCCTGTCTGCGCAGGTTCTTGTGGTGGATCTGGAAAACCAAACCGTTTTGCTTATGGATCAACCACCCAATCCCCCTTTGACAGAACCTGCCACGCCTCCAATCACCATTGAGATACAGGCAGATGGCTTTGATGTTGCCTCGACATGGGAAAAGGTGTCGGGCATAGTTGCATCGGAGGTGGATATATTCAGACTTACCATAGACCTACAAAAAACCGCTAGCGATGCGCACACCTTTGTCATAACCTTCCCGAGGTTCGAAGACAAACTTATCTATTCACCAGCAATGCTGGACGAAATTCAGGAGATTGACCTATCAAGGCTTCCTGGCTTTGAATCCAGAGTGAATGTGCCTTGTGCAAATGGGCTTATAGGGCTTGGGCAAGGAACATATCTTATAAAGGACATAAGGACTATTCATGTGTCAGTGTTCCTTCCAAAGGACAAGGAAGAGGTCTATCTGAAAGACGAAACCCTGAACAGAGACCAAAACTATCGCTTCGTTTTCTATCTATTGCAAGGCGCAACCAAAGAGCAGGCGCTAGATGCGGCTAAAAAGATCAATGTTGCACCTAAGGTGCTCGTTCAATGGTGATTGCCTGATTTTTTCTTATTGCCTGCCCTTTTTCCATCGACACAAGCGTACAAGCTTGCTTGCTCTTTGTCCATGTTTTGCAAAACAAAGCGGGAGCACGCTCCACGCACTCCTAAGGGCAGGCACTGCCACCTGAAAGTTTGACCGTATTTATAAATGTCCCAAGATTTCTTATACTCTATTTGTCTTTAGGAGGACGCACCATGACAAGACTGAACAACTGGATTCTGGGGCTTTTGTTTTTAATTCCCCTTCAAAGCCACGCACAGGAGTGCACATCGGACGAGGACTGCCCTGAAGGGATGTTTTGCCAGATCAAACCATGTCCAGCCTGCTATGGCACTGAAGTATGTGAGTGCCCCCGTGAAGGGTTGTGCGTGGAAGGTTCTTCCCTTGAACTCTATCCTGTCGTATCTGACATCGAGTGTTCAGAGGACAAGGACTGCCCAGCATTCTTCATTTGCGAGGTCACTAGTTTCGAAAACGGCGGTTGTGCCTGCCCTTCATGCCCCCCAGACACCTATTGTGAGCCATGTAGTTGCGATTTTGACGCCGCACAAGAAACGGTCCTCAAAAAGGTGTGCGTCTTCTACCCAAAACAATGTGTAAGCGACAATGACTGCAATGAAGGGTTCGAGTGCTCGCCTATACAAGAATGTCTTGGAAGCGGGTGCGCTTGCCCTGGCTATGAAAACTGCGACGACTGCCCTCCATGCACCTGCCCCGATGCTACACAGATAGATTGCACGACAATAGGTTCTTGGTGTGCGCCAAAGGCAATCTCGTGCAACTCTGACACCGACTGTCCAGATAACTTCGCCTGCATCGCCCAAGAAATATGTTCTGGTTGCGAGGTGTGCGCCTGCCCTGCGGATGGTCCATGCGATTGTGCGGACGCCCTATCCTGCGATTGTAGCCAAGTAAAGAACTGCCTGCCAAAAGGATGGGATAAACTAGGCTATTCTTCTGAAGGTGGGGATTCGCCACAAGAGGCATTTGGTGGGATGTCTGGTGGCACTCAGAAGGGTGACAATGGCTCATATTTGTCCGATGCTATGTTTGGTGGCGAATCCCTTTCTGGTGATTTTCAGCCTAACACTGAGGCTTCGCAGGCACCTACCACAAAGAACGGGTCTTCCTGTTACGCCTCCAATGCAGGTGTGGACCATTTCACTCTTTTATCTGTGCTCTTTTCAATCCCTGTGTTCTTGCTTTTTTTAAGGAGACGACAAAAGACAATCGCTGAATAATGAAATAACTGTCGCCTCGAGAATGTTTCAGTACTCCTCGACAGCCTGCAATTCTTTCTCCATCTCAACGGTGGGAGGCTCTAAAGCCATTATATAGGGGGGTCTTCCGGGCTCTTCTATTCGCACTTCTGTAGAGGTAATGGAGACCACTTTGCCATCTCTAGTCCCGATCTTCGTCCCTACCTGAAGCACATACGACTTCCCCCTCGGGTCAATGACCATCGCCTTAGGCTGGGCTGTTCCGCTCATGATGAGCACGAGCTTGTACTGGCTTACATCGTAGTACTCAAGCGGGGTCTTCTGCTCTTGCTCTTCCGTCTTTTCCTCCTCTATCTCGATGTGCGGGGCGAAATGCGCAAGATTTGACCTGAAAGGGTCAACCTTCGCCTCCAAAGGTCTTTTCAAAAACTGTGTAAAGAATGGCTTCAAAAGCGCTGCCTGTGGCTTTTCGACCGCCACTGGAGTTGGGGCTGTCTGCTGTTGCTGCGGCGGTTTCTGGGCTGGAGGCGCCTGCACTAGTTTCTCGCCAAGATTCGGGGACACCTTTCCGCACCCGGATAAGACAATGAACAAGAATAACCAAAAGATAAGTCTCATCATTGCGCTCCTCCCGCAGGCGCTTGCACTCCCCCAGTATAGACATAAGCATAGGCGGTGAACCTGACCTTCAGTAGCGTGTTCTTTGCAATCTCTTCAAACAAAAGAACCTGCTTTGCGTACTGTTCCTGACTTGTCAAAGCCCGCCTCTGCTCCCTTTCTTTCAAAATCCTCAGTGGACCTACATCCGCTGCCTCCTTTTCGATCTCGCCCGATGACTGAACCACATCAATCGCCAACTCCTTAGGGGTGACAAGCCTCTTACCTGGTGCAGAAAGCGTTCGGAAAAACTGAACCAGATTGCTAAACCGTCCTGTTGCTTCTACGACAAAAGGAATACCCCTATAACCTTGCCCCTCCACTCGATTCTTCTGGGGCTCGAACCTCGTTACAGTCAGCCATGCCAGGTCCGCATCCGCCTTCAGGCTGGCAATGAGGTCAGGAAGTTCCTCCTCTCTGGGCAGCATCTTCTCGTATTCTCTCTTCTTTCTAAGCGCCTCTGCCCGCTCTGCCTGCATCTTGTCTTTGAACTCTGGCACATCGAACTCTTTGAGCTTTGCATACTCCGCCATCGCCTGTTTATATTTCCTTTCCTGTGCACTGATGTTGTCCCTCATTGGAGAAAGCAAAAGAAAATATGCTCCAACACCAAAGAGTGCTATGAACAAACCTACAACCAGAAGTTGCTGAGGAAGCGATAGTTCAAGAAATCTTTGCATCACAGCCTCACTTTTGTCCCACTATTTGCCCTTCTTCACCCTGTGCCTGCCTGGGGGGGGCGTATTGCAAAGTGGTTGTCGCACTAAAGTCCACAAGCTTCAGTTTCAGTTGTTCTGAAAACTTCCTGGACTGAATCCCGGGCTCTATCTTCCCAAAATATTCGCATGTCTCGAGCCTCTTGTAGAACTCTGCCACATCCTCGTGGTCAATAGCCTCTCCCTTTATGGTCAAGATTCCCTGTTTCTCTTCTAGCTTCGTTAGCCACACCCGCCTTGTGTCCCACTTGGGATTCCATCCCACAAGTTCCTGAGCCTTTGCCTCGTCAACGAACATGGGGTTGTCTGGCACCTGGGTAAGCGCATACGATAAGAACTCGAGCATGTTTGCAGGACCAGCCTGCTCAGCCTTCAGTGTCTCGAATACCGCTATTTGCCTCTCGAGGTCTGCTTTTTCTGCCTGCCATTTCTCCCATTCTTCTTTAAGCCTCTTCAGGTTCTCGACCTTAGCCATAGCATCCTTTGCCTTCTTGGTCGCGTCCTCGAGCTCTGATGACAGAATCTTGAACCACGCGAAAAGCACAATAATTTCAACCAGGATCAACCCAACAAAGATATAGAATCGAAATGCGGGCGCCTTGGGCTTTGGCTTTACCTTCGTTCCTATGAGGTTGATCTTTATCATCATAGGTTATCACCCGGTCTTCGAAGGGCTAGTCCAACTGCAACGCCAGCGGCTGTTGCCCACCTCTGCAAAAGTTCGATATCGAAGCGGTGGCTGTCAACCACTATGTTCTTGAATGGGTTTACAATCTCTACCGGGAGTTCCATCCTGCGCTCCAGAGCCCTCGTAAGCGACGGTAGTTGGGCACTGCCTCCACAAAGATAGACCCTGCTGATACTTCCCTTCAGGGAGGTTGCCAAAAAGAAGTCGAGCGACCGCTGAACCTCGCTCACCATCTGGTCTGCGACGCGATCCGCTATCCTCGCTACCTCCTTTGCTACGGTTGACGATGAAAGGCTCGATTCTGCGCCCGTCTTGTAAGATTCCGCATCCTCGAAAGACAGATTGAACTGCTTCTGGATTTCAAGGGTCAGAACCTCGCCACCAATAGGTATGTCACGAGTGAACTGAAGTATTCCACCAGAGGTCACCGCAATCCCAATCGTTTTCGCCCCGACATTCAAAAGTGCAACTGTTTGGTCAGCAGCGACCGTGTAGTTTGCCTCGAACATGTTATTGATGGCGAAAAGCCCAACATCCACGACGACAGGCTTCAATCCACCTTCTAATGCCACACTGACATATTCGTTTACCACTTCTTTCTTTGCTGCCACCATCAACACTTCCATCTGTCCTTGCCCTGCCCTTGGCACAAGGATTTGGGCATCCACATTCACATCCTTTATATCAAAAGGTATGTATTGTTCCGCCTCCCATGTTATGGATTCAGCAAGTTCTTCCCTTGTCATTTCGGGAAGTTGAAGCTTCTTTATGATTACCTGCCCCCCACCAATTGCAATCGCACATTCGGCGCCTTTTACGCCCGCCTCCTTCACAAGGTCCCTCACCCGCTCGACTACGGTCGTGAAGTTCATTATACGCCCGTCCACTATCGTATCTGGAGGAAGAGGTGCAACGCCAAAGGCACTAAGCTCCGCCCCACTACGAGGAAGGCGAAGGCGAACGAGTTTTATAGAGCTGGACCCTATATCGAGCCCAACCAAAGATTGTCTGCCGCCGAAGATGCCCATAAAGAGAACCTCTTGGCAACATATATTGTCCCTCTGGAACTTCGAATTGTCAAGAAAACCGCAACTACTTGAAATTACAGGAATAAAACCACAAGCACCGAAATGTTCAAAAAATATGTCTGCGTGTTTTTGTGGTTCCTTGTTCGGGCATTGGCCTGGAAAACCCCTTGAAAATTTGATTACCTTTGCCCTAAAATTTTTTGTCATGCCTGCGAACCTCACTCCAGATTATCTTGCAGCAGAACAAAGGTTCCGTGAGGCGAAGACTACTGAAGAAAAGATCTCTGCACTGGAAGAGATGATCGCCTTGCTTCCCAAGCATAAAGGCACAGAAAAGATATATGCGGACTTGAAGGCGAGGCTTTCAAAGCTGAGGAAAGGCGAGGAGAAAAAGGGGGGACCAGCAAGGCGCGTTTCTGAATACTACATAAAAAGGGAGGGGGTAGGACAAGTCGTCATCGTCGGTGCACCAAACTCTGGTAAAAGCGCCCTGCTGAAGGCACTTACTAACGCTGAAGTAGATGTGACGGAATATCCTTTTGCAACAAGGAAGCCTGTGCCAGGCATGATGCAGTTCGAGGATGTGCAGTTCCAGCTCATAGATACCCCTTCCATATCGAGTGACTATTTAGACCCTTTCTTGCCACCACTTATCAGAAATGCTGATGCCTGTATTTTGACCATAGACCTGTCTGCACCTGACTGCCTTGACCAACCAGAATGGGTGATAAGGGCGCTCGAGGCGCAAAAGATTGAGCTAAGGGATGCAAAGGTGTCGAAGACTCCAAGGCAATCGAACCCCAGGGTCCTGCCCTGCCTCGTGACACTGACGAAGTGCGATTCCCGTGACGCAGAGGTGGCTTTGGAACTATTGAGGGATGTGCTGAAAGACAGGTTCAAAAGTGTCATGGTAAGTGTGACACAAAAAGAGACGCTTCCTGCGCTAGGGCGAGCAGTATTCGACATGTTCGGCATCATCAGGGTCTATTCCAAAAAGCCTGGCAAACCACCAGAGATGGAAACGCCTTTTATCCTGCCTGAAGGCGGCACGGTTATCGAGATGGCAGAGAAGGTGCACAAGGTGCTTGCGGAAAGGTTTTCCTTTGCAAGGCTGTGGCGAAAAGGGGGGATCGAAGGGCAAAGGGTTGGACGGAGCGAGGAGTTACAAGATAAAGACATCATCGAGATACACACAATCTGAAGGCAGTGGCTTTCTCGAGGTCTAGAAAATGAAAAGAAAGCAGTTAGTTTTGGCGGGTCTTACCTTCTTCTTTTGTTGCGCATTCTACCCTCGCTTTGCGCTTCCATGTGGTCCAGGCGTCCATGTGAGAGAGGCAAAAAGGGTGCTGGAACGGATGATGACAAATGACCCCATCTGGGCATCTTTTTTGCGACATCCCCTTGCCCCTTCTTACATCAGGCTTGGCTCTATATCACCAGACTTCCAATGGGCTATAAGGTCTTTGGGTTTTGGGCATTCGCTCGAACTGAGCTATTTTTTGCTGTCTAAAGCCATGCAGGAGCAGTCCGCAGAACATGCCTTGTTTTCCCTTGGGCATCTTGCCCACATCTCGTCCGATGCATCTTGCGAAACCTTCCTGACGCCTACGGTTATAGGCTCTGTGCCACTCGGTATGACAGACTTTATCGAGGGATACGACGATGCACTTGGCGAATCTGAGGGTATCATCGAGAGCTATGGGGATCTATTGCTTGGGGACTATGATGGTGTGGTGGACCTAGTCTATGACTTCTGGTTTGAAGGCGACATGGCAAAGCAAAGAGGGCGTGAGATCTTTTTGTGGTATTGCCAGACAGGGGTCGAGTTCTACGACAATCAGGTTGACTGCGATCAGGCGCTTTTTGAGTTCGAAACCTTGCTTGGAAAGGGCGAGGACTTTTTAGGAAATCTGGACAGACAGGGGGCAAAAGACCTTGTGCACTCTTTGTTGTCTTTGCCTATCGAATCACTCCTCGACTTGGCCATGGGGGGCGCTTTGTCCGCTTTGATTGGCGATATGGCAAAACCAACCCCGTGGGCAAAAGAAGAGGCACAAAGGGTTCTTCAGACCGCATTGGGCGACCCTATTTTTTGGAAGGACTTGTACGAAAACCACTTTCAAGACCTCGCACCTACATGGACTTTGGAGCGTGTGGAAACACAAGTCTTAGGTGACTGGCCAGACAGGTCTAACAACGCCATCATCTGTGGCAACATCCAGTCCGTCATGCAGTTCTTGCCTGATTTTTACAATGTTCAACCTGGTCTTATCGTTGATGGTGTTTGGTGGGAAATGGAGGATGGCACAAAACTCAATGCGGTCAGCGTCGAAGACGAAGGCAAAAGGATTGTAGCAAGGGTCAGGCTATTTTCTGCCCTTTCATATTCAGGCAAGGTCAAGGTCGTAGTGAAGTCTGACAAATACGGGCTGGACAACAGTCTTGACGAAGTTCTTGGCGAAGAAAGCGTGGATGTTAGGATTGACCCGTTCGCTTATGTTCACACAGAGAGGCTAGAAGTCATGTGCCCTTTTACCGTGAAAACTTCAGGCGCAAAAGGATTCTATGTCGAGGTATTCGATGGAAATGATAAAAAACCGCTGTTCACATCGAACTGGGATAGATTGTGGCAGATCGAAGGTCTGAACTTTTTTAGTCCCATCTACAAAGACAACTTCGGAAGCTATGGGCACTGGCCTTTGTCCTTGCCAATCAGCGACTGTCTGGAAGCCTATTCAACCCTTTTTGTTCGTGTCACTTCTGCTAAAGAAAATAAGCCACTGGAGGGTGCTTGGGCCTCGATAGAAGGCGAGGCATTTTCAAGGACGAACAAGAACGGCGTGGCGATTCTGGACATGGTACTGCCTGGAACGAAAACACTCGAGGTCGGGGCACGAAACTATCTGGTTCGAAAAATTGAAGTAGGCGTTCAAAGAAACGAAGAGCGTTTTTTAGAGGTTGCGCTGGAAGATGCACCTTTTAGGACATGGGGCAAGAAAAATGATGTGAGGGAGGTTGCGCCTGGGCTTGCTGTAATGGAAATGCCTGAGCTCCATGACACCTACGAAAAGAACCAGGAGCCAGAAGATGCCATAGCAGATGACAGCAAAGCGACTGAAACAACAAACGATGAGCATGGCGTGATAGAAGATTCATCTGGAGAAGATGCGGCAGAAACAGTTGCGACCACTGGTGGTGGAGGAGGATGTGCGACCCAAACGGGGGAGTGTGGTTTTTCGTTCGTTATAATGACCATGGCTTTTCTGTGTGCGATGTGGCGGATCAAGCGCATGACCCGACATCGGAATAATAAACCCTGTCCTATCCAACAGGGTGCCATTGGAATTGCGCATACATCCCAAAACCTTTTCACATCGAAGGATTCGAAAAAACTTCGTGTTCGTCTGAAAACCCTTTACAATCCCTTGTCCAAGGCTTAATATATTTGTCGCACTTTGGTCTTTGAAAAAGGCGGAGTGGCCGAGTGGTTTAAGGCAGCGGTCTTGAAAACCGCCGGGCGATGAGCCCCGTGGGTTCGAATCCTACCTCCGCCGCTTTGCCTTTTTTGTGGAGAGATGGCCGAGTGGTCTAAGGCGCTCGCCTGCTAAGCGAGTGAACGGGCTTAAACCTGTTCCGCGGGTTCAAATCCCGCTCTCTCCGCTTGATTGCATCATTTGTTCCTTGTGTTTTTACGAGCTAAAACTTTCTTCTGGTTCGTTGCGCATCTTTTTTGCCAACCCGATGTTGACTTGAGTGTCGTATCATGGCAAGATGTAAACTCGTGGTGAAGAAAAATGCTGTCGAGAGCGATTTTTCAGTCCAATGTTCGAAAGATGTGCGACGCTTTTTTGGTGTAACAAAAAGGCGCGATCATGCGATATGAAGACTTGAAGGCTCGTTACGAGCAGATGAAAAAGATGTTCGGCACAAATGCCTATGAGCATGTGTCGCAGTTGCTAGAGAGGCAGTGAAAAAAATGAAGCCCCACTTTCAACATCTGCTTCCCATCGAGGGAGTGACAGGAGAGGACGAAAAGCCACCATTCCAGACCACCACGCTGTGGGATTATCCGACCCAGAGCTATGGGAAAAAACCCAAAGGAAACAATAAGTTTCAAGGCGTGACACCCGCTTTCGTGATATGGAACATGATCCAAAGATATACAAAGCCAGGAGACCTTGTGGTTGACCCAATGGCGGGAAGCGGGACAACGGTTGATGTGTGCGACGAAGAAGGCAGAAAGGTTATTGGTTTTGACATAAATCCTCAGCATCCGAAAGTTATCAAGAACGACTCCAGAAACATTCCCCTCGCAGATAGTTCGGTGGATATGGTATTCATTGATTCCCCTTACGGGGACAATGTCTCTTACTCGGACGAGCCTGCTGACATTGGTAAGATCTCGGCTGAGGACCCTAGATTCTACGAAGAATTAGAAAAGGTCGCTCGAGAGATATGGAGGATACTCAAGCCAGGCAAGGTGCTTGGGTGGCTCATCGGAGACCAATGGGTCAAGAGGAAGTTCACCCCAGTGGGCTTCAAGATTTATCAGATGCTCACCGAAAAGGTCGGTTTCGAACCAATAGACATAGTTTGTGTGGTTCGAAGGAATCAAAGTTCGAATACCAAGGTTTGGCATTATCGGGCAGAAAAGTTCAACTTCTTCCTGAGAGGGTTTAAATACTTGATAATAGTTAGGAAGCCTGAAGAAGATGTTCGAAGTCCAGGGAAACCTGCGAAAGTAAAGTGGCAAAGATACAAATGAGCGCATTTCGCGGATCACAGGCTGGTTGTTCGTTGTCTAACCGTGCGGTCACGATACTGTTTGAACTCTACTTTTCACGAGGCTGTGTGCTTTGAATGTCTTGGGTTGGTTTGATAGGATGTAATGTCATCTTCGGTGCCATGAGTTCGTGAGGGTAAAGTGCAAAACAAAATGATTTTGGAACTGAAAGCTGAAAACCAAGCAGACAAAACCCAAATCCCATTTTTCGAGCACAACCGCCTGGTCATCTATAATGAGGATTTCCTTAAAGTCACAGCCATCCCAGATGGGTCTGTCGACCTTATCGTAACCTCGCCGCCATACAATGTTGATGTTGATTACCAGTCGTGTCCCGATAATCTAACTTACGCAGAGTATCTAAAGTTCGCTGAAAAATGGCTAGAGAAGTGCTACCGTCTCGCCAAAGATGATGGTCGCTTTTGTCTTAATATCCCGCTCGACAAAAACAAAGGTGGACAACAGTCAGTTTGTGCTGACATCACTAATATCGCAAAAAAGGTCGGCTGGAAGTATCACTCGACCATAATCTGGAATGAAGGAAACATCTCGAGGAGGACTGCCTGGGGCTCTTTCATGTCTGCTTCTGCCCCGTATGTGATTGCGCCAGTCGAGGTAATCCTTCTCTTGTTCAAAGAGCAATGGAAAAAGACGAGCGGAAGCAAAAAAAGCGACATTAGTAAAGAGGAGTTCATGGAGTGGACTTGTGGTGTGTGGAGTTTTAGCGGTGAAAGCAAGAAAAGGGTTGGACACCCTGCGCCTTTCGCGATAGAACTGCCTCGTCGGTGCATAAAACTCTTTTCTTATGTTGGAGACACTGTGTTAGACCCATTCATGGGTAGTGGCACAACCCTCATCGCTTCGTATCTGACGAATAGAAAAGGCATAGGGGTCGAGATAGACAGGGGTTATTGTGAGCTTGCAATAAAGCGATTGAAGGAAGAGGCGCACATTGCACAGTCCACGCTGGTTTTCGAAGAAACAGAAGGACTCCAGACGCAAATCAGTGAGTAAGCTGGTGGAGGAATTTTTCAAGGAAGACAAACTTCTTTTGGTAGCCCTGGCTCGTTTCCCATTTTGCGTTGGGATGAGAGGCAGAGGTGATTAGGGGGTGAGGGAGCGGCGGGGGAGGATGTGGCGAGTCATAAGAATCAAAAATCTACATCGGCAGCTCTGGGGTCGCTCAAACCTCTTGCACTTACTCAAGAACTGACTAATAATATCACCAGCGGGTTTCAGGCTTGAAATCCGTTCTTTGAAACCTTTTCTTGCGCCCATGGCTCAATTGGATAGAGCAGCAGACTACGGATCTGCGGGTTGGGGGTTCGAGTCCCTCTGGGCGCACTAGCCAAAAGGGAACAAGAGAAGGCTAGAACCGTAAAGGATAAAGCCAAGCACAAACACAAGCACGCAATACCCCATTATGTCTCGCACACCAAGCCCTGCGATCGCAAGCAATGGCAAAGCCCAAAAAGGCTGAAGCATGTTTCCAACTGCCTCACCAACCGCAACCGCAAGGGCCACAGTAGCAGGATTTGCATCAAGGGCTTTTGCCGCCTCCATCATTATTGGACCCTGCACGACCCAGTGCCCCCCACCAGATGGCACAAAGAAGTTCAAGAGGAAACTTGATACATAGGACCAAAAAGGCAGTGTTTGCGCGGACGAGAAACCTATGAACCACGCAGAAATAGCGCTACCTGCGCCACTGTGCTCTAGCACTCCCTGAATGCCGCCATACAATGGGTATTGAAGGATCATTGGACCTACCAGAGCCGCCCCTTTACTTATGGCATTTGCATACCCCATGACAGAAGGATAAAGCGCCACGCCAAGGCAAAGCATGAACAGGATCACTGTGTTTATGTCAATGCTTTTCGATGTTGAAACCCGCACAACAAAAGCAGCCAAAATCAAAACAAAAAAGGCTCTGGAAACCCACCACGAATGCTCGAGTCTTTTTGCAGGGGTATCTAATGCGCCTTTTCCCTCCGCAGAAATCTCTTCTTCGGGTATCTCTACAAACTCATCCCTTTTCGGCATCATGAGCAAAAACAAGATAGGCACAAGGAGGGTTGTGAGCAATGTAGGAAGGACATTTGTGATACAAAGTAGCGTCGCCTCCAGAGGCAATATGTAACCAAACTCCTTTTCTGCAAAGTTCATAGGGCTTGAAGGGGTTGCAGAGATGAGAGGTATGGAAGATGAAAGTCCTGAAGCCCACACAATAAAGCCTGAATAAGCCGTTGCCACAAGAAACCCAAAAGGCACACCTTTGCACTTCTGTGTGACCCTTTTCGCAAGAAATGCGCCAACAACAAGCCCAAGCCCCCAGTTTACAAGGGAAGCAATGGCAGAGCCCAAAAAGACCACCACCACTGCCTGCCCCTTTGTCTTTGGAAGGGATGCGACCCTTTCCAAAAGCAGACCAACTGCCCTGGATTTTGCAACCGCAAAGCCAGTGACCAGTATAAGCACCATCTGCATCGCAAAGGACAAAAGATTGAAAACACCCATGCCCCAAAAAGCGAAAAGATTATGAAGGCTTGCGTTTCCAACAAGAAGGCCAAGCAAAAACGCAGCGAAGGTCAAAAGGATTGCAAATATGAGCGGGTCAACCATGTAACGGTGAACAAGTGCAACAAAGAAATCTGAAATCCTTCTAAGCATTATTGGATACAGTCCTGAAGCACGCTATGAGGTCCAAGAGTCCCTGATGGCTGGGGTCTGTCAGCAAATATGTCCGAGACCTTCATCTTCTTGCACTGTGGGTTCTTCGTCACAGTAAAGCCCCTTTCAGTAAGAGGGAACTCCTCGGTGCCTGCCCACTTATTCTCGTCGGTCGGCACTCCAATCGTGTATTTATAGCGCAAAAGCGTGCCTCTCATAAAGCCAAAAGTCTTGCTCCATTTCCTGTCGTTTGGTGTGCTGTCCCCTCCTTGTCCATCGTCACGAAGCGCAATCTTGTTAGGTATCCAGTTTCCGAGCTTGTCCTGGTTTCCCGCAATATAGACGATTCCCTTGCCATCTGGTGGGGGCGGGTTGTTTATGGGGCCGTATGTATTCAAAGGCAACAGTGTCCCACTTACATCCACCTCGAAAGTAACATAGACCATGTTCGTCGGGTCTTCAAACACAACCTTCCCCCCAAGGTTTGGCGCTCTGTCCCTTTCGCCCCCGCCATCACCCGTCACCACAAGGAACTCCAGAGGGTCACCAAAGGTAAGGCTCAATGCACTAAACGGGATTGCAATCTCGACCTGAGTCCCAGCACCAACAGGTCCACCAATCTCTGCGCCCTGCACAGACCCGCCATCTATCCAGCCTCCATTTCCATCCGCTCTGAAAAGTTTCAGGCGCACAGGATTCGCTGAAAAATCGAGCCTTACATCGAATGCTGCTCCCCCCATCAAGAAATCTAGTTCTTTGCCATATCTGTCCGTCTTGTTGAAAGGATTCTGCACGAACTCCCCTGTCTCGGCATTTGTTATGTGCTTATGCGAAAAATACAAAGACACAGAATACGGAGTGTTTTTCTTCTGGTTCAAATCGAGATTGAAAACAAGCCCCAAGTAAAACTTGTCCTGAGTGTATCCATAATACACGGTTTTTATGTCGTCGTTAGGGTTTGCAACAGCGCCAGAATCCGCATCTTGAAACACCCCCGCCTCTGATGTCCATGATTCTGAAGGCAATATCTGCCCATCAATGGTCGGAGGTGTTGTGAAAGGACCAACGGGCGCCTTTGGCTTTGCCTGAACTAGGGGAGGGAAATCAGGGACAGGAACCGTTGGTTTCCCCATAAGTTGCAAAGCTTTGTTCATCGCAGAGAACATACCTACAAGATGACCTCTGAACGCAGAATCAAACGGGGTATCATCGTTCGATGGGCTTGTCATGTCATCCCCATACCACCAGAACCAGTCACTACCTTCTGCCGCGTACATCTCGTCGTATGCAAGATAGACTTGATAATCTACCGAGTTCCTGTCCTGTGGTGGGTCAGCCATCGGGTCGGGAGGCAAAAGCCCGCTAGCCTTCAGCGCCTGCCTCGCCTGCAAAAGATAGCCCCAGGCGGCATTCTCTTCTGGCTCGCCAATCCACACCGAAAAGTCCCCGTTTATCCACGACCCAGGCCACAAAGGCTCAAGTTCTTTCAAGTCGTGTATCGGATGCGCGGGCACATTTCTTTGCTCGTTTCCCAAAAGATATTCGCCAACTGTCACAGGGACAACCTCGCCCATCAGGGCGCCATCGTTCAATGTCTTATAAAGCGCCTTCAGGAACCCCTTCGCATCGTGTTCTTTCAGGAAATGCTCCCATGCATTCTCGCCATCCATCACAATGACGATAAGCCTGTCTGCCCCGCCAAAAGGAGGCGCCATATTCGCAATGTCTTTCATAAGGTCTAAGACCGCCTGCTGACCCCATAGTGGCTGATAAGTCCAGCTTATCTTGTTTGACAGCCCAGTATCCCTGAACACAATCGCCATCTCGTCGTCCTGCGACCCCCCGTCCCCAGAAACCAGGTCGCTGTCTAGCCTGTAAGGCTTGCAATGCGGACACCCTGATGTCTCTAGCCCCATCTTTTGTAAGGTCTGCACAAGCACTTGCTGGTCAGTAGCAATCCACTTTATGCCATATCGAACGAACGAAGAAACCACCTCCTCGGCGACGCTTCCCTCGCCAGGCCACATCCCGATTGGGGGTCTCCCAAACAAATCCACATAAAACTTCACAGCCCTGCCCACTTGCGCCTGTGCATCCTCGAAGAAACTGAACCTTGGTGGCATGGCGTCGAACGGCTGAACCTTCTTCGCAATGTCGCTATCATAGATCAAAGGCAAAATCGGGTGATAGAATGGCGTCGTCGAGATCTCGATCTGCCCAGAGCATTGTCCGTTTTTTGCGCACTCCTCAGGGTCGAACCGAAGTTGCTTGTGGATCTCCACGATGTTCTTCATGATCTTGAACTCTTCTGCGACAAGGCGGTTTGCAAGTTCTTCTGTGGGCTTCCCCCGCAAATAGAAATGCCCCTGTTCGTCCTTCAAAACAACATCTGAAAGGTCAACCACAGAACCATCGGGCAATGTCACAGGACCGTTCAGGAAATCAGGGTCGAACCACGCTATTTCGAACATCACCTTCAACAATAACAAGTCGTCATGGGTATATGTAACAGGTGCCCTGTCCCTTAGTGCCTTGTATTCAGGGAAAAAGGACATAAGCGCATCTGATGTAGAAAGGCATGACCAAGCGCCGTTGTAGAATAGTTCTAGTTGCTGGTCTGTTGGCTTTGGGGCAACCTTCCCTTCAGGGTCAGGTGTATCGTCCAGAAGCAAATCGATCCACGGGTCTGTTTTACCCCTGTATTGTGCCAGAAAAGCCTCTTCATCCACCCTGTTGTTTTTTGTATCCACGAATGGTGCAAGCCTTTCGACATAATATTTTTGCAGTTGCGTAAGCAAAACCGCTGTCAAGTTTATCGTGACATGAACCTGTGGATAATCCCTGAGCATGCTTGCCATGTCGTAATAGTCCTTAGTTGCATGTTTTCTGACCCACGGACCTGTCAGTCCATCTTTTGCAATATCCACATAAAACGGCTGATGCTGATGCCACACAAGCGCTAGATACACAGACCTCTTTATCTTTGCGCTCCTGCTTTTAGGGTTTATCGGGTTGTTGTTCAAATCTTTTACATCCATGGAAACCCAGACCGTGTAGGTAAGGGATGGGTTTATCTGAGCTGCCGGGTCGAGTTCGAGTTTGACGAACTCCTGCCTCTGTCTTGCCGAGATTACCCTGAGCGTAGAGTTGTCACTGCCCTTGATATCGTAAGATGATGCGTCTTCCGCTGTGGTCCTATCCAGCACCTCAGAAAACCTCAAGGTCACACTTTTCCCGTCAGTCGAGAAAGCGCTCAAAAGTTCTGGGGGGACATTGTCCACAACCTCCTCTTCAACAAAGTCTTTTGAATCTTTGGTTTCTTTTGCGGTGTCGAAAGACAGTCCATCTATCGCCGCATCAAACAAGTCAGTCGCTATGCTTGCATCGGGTTCAACCTTGGTATCCCAGCGAAAACTATCGCCCGCCCTGATGTCGGACCCAGAAACCCTCCATTCGCCTCTCGAACAGGCAACAACAAACAAAAAACAAACCCAGATATGCGCCACAAAACGATGCGATGCCATCAAAAATGCACCTTGCCAAAAACCCACTGAATTATCTAAAATATTTTCCAACAAGGCGAGGCTAAACATGTCCTCGCTTCATTTTTGAGACCTCTCTTTCAAGAGGTGTTCTATGCCTGACGAAGAGATCCTGTCACGATACGAGATGCTTGGTAATGGTATCGAGGACAAATATGGACGCCATGTTCCCGCCAAGCGCAAAGAAGACGGAAAGGATTGCACCATTACGATACTTGACCCGCAGTTGAAGGTCGTGCCAGAACAGGTGCTCAAGACAGTCAGGGCATCCGAAAAACTGTCTGAACTTCTTTCTAGAACAATACTGTTGTGTATCGAGGCAGGCGAGACAGGTGGCGGAAACTATTATCTTGTGTTTGAAGCATCGCCTTTTGGCGATTTGAAAACTCTCATAAAGAGGAAAGGTGGGCTCAGTCCCGAAGAAACCCTCACCATCGCTTATAGGCTTGCTGCGACCCTGAGGGTTGCGTCATCGGTAGGGGAGAATCATCTAGATTTGACATCTTCGTGTGTCTTTGTTGACCCAGAATCTTTGAATGTGCGTGTGGGGAGGTTTGGTTTTTGCTACCTCTTGCCCCCATATGCTCAGGCTCAAAAGACAAAGCCATATCATGGAACGCCAGAATACATGGCACCCGAGGTGTGCTCTGGGAAGGCTGGGGATGCATCTTCAGACATCTACGCACTAGGCATTTTGATGTACGAAATGATCGCAGGGAAGACGCCTTTCATGTCGTCAAGTCCGTCAACGACGATGAAGAGGCAGGTTTACGAGAAGCCCTTGCCTTTGCATCTTGTGAAGCCGACACTGCAAGGTGTGGATGTAATAGAAAAGGTGGTTTCCAAACTGCTCGCAAAAGACCCGAAAACAAGACCCGCTGATGGTACACAGGTCATGGAGATGCTCGCAGAGTTGCAGGGGACATTCCCAAAGGCGATATACGAGTTGGAGCCAGAGCGTGAGGAAGCGCCTAAGGTCTTGTGCAACATTACAGTCCCAGAAGTAACAAGGGCAAAGGTGGAGGAAGTGGAGGCAAGCCCACGAGAGACCCTGGTTTTTACTGGTCTTGCAGAACTTGTGGCACAAGAAGTTGAGGCAAAGGCGACAGTGCCCCAGCAGACGAGGGTCGAGGTTTCTAGACCAACAGAGGCTTTCGATACGCAGGCTTTAGAAGAGGCTTTGAAAAAGACAATGGAAGAGGCAAGCAAAAAAGAGGAGAAGGTTCAGGCAGAGGAAAAGCCTTTGGAAGCAGAAACTCGAAAAGAAGAACTCGAGGCGAAGATGGAGACAAAAGGAGAGACCACAGAAGAGCCAAAAGCGCCGTCTGTGGAGCAGAAGCCGGCTGAGGGCACACTCGAAGGGAAGAAGGGCGACGAATGGTTCGTTGATGGCACAAAACCTTTTCCAATTTTACCTGACGACGGCGAACCGGATGAAGAAAAGAAGGAATCGAAGATGTTCTGGGTTATTGTGGGGGTTCTGGGGGTCTTGATCGTGGTTGGGGCGGTGTTGTATTTTGGGAGACCAGAGCCCCCCCCGCCACCGCGACCTGCCACAGAGATAGTGAAAGAGCTGCCCAAAGCACCAGAGCCACAATTGACCCCTGAACAGTTGAAGGCAAAACGGATAAAGGAGTTACTCGAGCAGGGTTTGCAGGCGATCGAGGATGAAAAGCCAGAACTTGCAATGGAAAAGGCGCTGATGGTGCTAGCGGAAGACCCTGCAAATGAAGCCGCTAAAGAGCTTTCGAACACTGCCAAGGAGTTGATCGAGGCTAAAAAGGCTTTGGAGGCGAAAAAGGCTGAAGAAGAGGCTAAGAAGGAAAAGGAAAAGGCACAAGAAACAAAGCCTGCACAGCCAACAAAGCCCGAAAAGGTCGTCGAGGTGCCTGTCGAAAAGCTAGAGAAGCCAAAGAAACCCACGCCAGAGCGTATAGCCAAACCACAGGTGAAGCCCGCAGAGGCAAAACAGCCAGCAAAGATACCAGCCCCCGAGATGAGCGACGAAGAAAAACAGGCAAAGATTCAGGCGCTATTGCGGGAAGGCAGGGATAAGTTCAAGGATGGAGACTACCAGGGTTCGATAAAAGTGCTTACTAAGGTTTTGGAACTTCAGCCCGACAACAACCTTGCCAGAAGATTGATAGAACAGGCAAAAGCAAAGCTTGGACAATAACTTCTAAATAGAAAAGTCTGGAGGTGCGAGATGGCGGAAGAGGCGAGTGGGCGTATCATCAAAGTGAACATAGACGACGAAATGCGCTCATCCTATCTCGATTATGCGATGAGCGTGATCATTGGCAGGGCTTTGCCAGATGTCCGGGATGGGCTAAAGCCTGTGCACAGGCGTGTCCTTTACACGATGTTCGAGTCTGGCAATAAACATAATGCACCATACAAGAAGAGTGCGAGGATCGTCGGTGATGTAATGGGAAAATATCATCCCCACGGGGACGCTGCGATCTACGAGACCATCGTGCGGATGGCTCAGGATTTTAATATGAGATATGTGCTTGTGGATGGGCAAGGAAACTTCGGCTCGATAGATGGGGATGCGCCCGCTGCGATGCGATACACCGAGATAAGGCTAAAGAAGATCGCCGAAGAGATGCTTGTTGACATCGAAAAGGACACCGTTGACATGGTGCCAAACTATGATGGGTCTTTGCTCGAGCCAACAGTTCTGCCCACGAAAATCCCAAACCTGCTAATAAACGGCTCTTCAGGGATTGCAGTGGGTATGTCAACGAACATCCCCACGCATAATCTGGGCGAAGTAATAGATGCGACGATAGCCTTGATAAGAAATCCTTCACTTGGCCCAAGGGATTTGATGCAGTTCTTGCCAGGACCAGACTTTCCGACAGGAGGGTTCATTCAGGGAGTGCAGGGGATAATCGAGGCATACGAGACAGGGCGCGGCTATGTAAAGATGAAGGCAAAGGCGGAGATCGAGGAAAAGGAAGGAGAGAGGGCTCAGATTGTCATTACAGAGATACCTTATCAGGTCAACAAGGCAAAACTCCTTGAAAGGATTGCGGAACTTTGCAAGGAGAAGAAGGTGGAGGGCATACACGACCTGAGGGATGAATCAGACAGGGAGGGGATGAGGATTGTTATTGAACTAAAGAAGGATGCAGACCCGAGACTCGTGTTGAATCAGCTCTACGAGCTAACAGCGCTAAAAAGCACCTTCAATGTGATCATGCTTGCCATCGTCCGAGGAAGACCGATGCTTCTGAACTTGAAGCAGGTGATCGAGGAGTTCATACACCACAGAAAGGATGTCGTTACAAGACGGACGATATTTGAACTGAAGAAGGCAGAGGAACACGAACATATCTTGCTCGGGTATAAGATAGCCCTGGACAACCTCGATGAAGTCATCGCCTTGATTAGGTCGGCGAAGGATGGGGAAGAAGCAAAGAAAGGACTTTGTGAAAGGTTTGGGCTGTCGGAGCAACAGGCAAAGGCGATTCTAGACTTAAAGTTAGAAAGACTTACGAGGATGGAGAGGCGAAAGATACTGGAAGAACTTGAAGAAACAAGGAAACTCATAACAAGGTTGAAAGAAATACTGGCTTCAGAGAAGGTCATGATGGATGTCATTGTGGAAGAGTTGCTCGAGATAAAAAAACAGTATGCAGATGCAAGAAGGACCCAGATCATCCCTGACGACAAAGAACTTTCTTTCGAGGACCTTGTCCCTGACAAAGAGATGGTCGTTACCGTGTCATCGCAAGGGTTCATAAAGAGGACTCCGACGCTTGTGTATAGAAGCCAGAAACGGGCAGGCAAGGGACAAAGCGCAATGGGAGTTCGAGAGGACGACTATCTCGTGAACATGTTTGTGGCTTCAACACACAGTTTCGTTCTATTCTTTTCGAGCAAGGGGAGGGTGTTCAAACTTAGGGTGCATGACATACCAGAGGGAGGAAGACAAAGCAAAGGGCGTGCAATAGTGAACTTGCTTAGCCTCGCTGGGGACGAAACAATAAAGGCTGTCCTGCCTTTAAGGGGACTTGAAAGCGATTCCTATCTCATATTCGCCACAAAGCGGGGGCTGGTAAAGCGCACACCGATATCAGAATACGAGAACATAAGGGCAAACGGGATTACAGCAATAAAACTTGACCCCAACGATGACTTGATTGCAGTAAAGGTCGCCAGGGACGACGACCACTGTCTTCTGTTCTCGAGAAATGGCATGTCTATCAGGTTTTCGGTGTCCGAGGTTAGACCCACATCAAGGGCAAGCAGGGGGGTGATAGGAATGAGGCTAAAGCCAAGAGACGAAGTTGTTGGGATGGAAATCTTGCGACCAGGGCTTGATTTGTTGTGTGTCACTGAAAAAGGGTTTGGGAAGAGGACTCATGAATCTGAATACAGACTGCAAAGGCGCGGCGGCACAGGCATACTTGCAATGCGTGTAAATCAGAAGGTAGGCTATGTTGTTGGGATGCGTGGCGTTAGGGAAGACGAAGAGGTCATGCTTACGAATGACAAAGGGAATCTGATAAGGCTTAGGGTGTCTGATGTGAGGGTTTTAGGTAGGGTGACTCAAGGGGTCAGATTGATGAACCTGGCGTCGGATGAACGGCTCGCTGCGATAGAGGTGATCGCTAAAGAAGAAAACGGAAAGGAAGAAGTCGCTGAGCCTGGCCCCGATTCGACTCCATCTATGAACTGACCTTTTTCCACGCTTGCCACAACCTGACGATGTCCTGAATAGAAAGTTTGGATGCCCGAAGTGTTGGGTCTATGCTTGCTGATTCAAGCAAGGAAACCGCATCCCCTTTTGTGATGCCAAGCCCAAGACTTAGCGAGTTCCCAAGGGTCTTCCTGCCCGCTCTGAATATTGCGTGGACAAAGTTTTCAAATCCTTCTGTCAGTGCTAGCGCTCGCCATTCGTGCCCTTCCTCGAGCGGGGTGAAGCGAAGCACAGATGTCCAAACCTTCGGTTTCGGATGGAATGCGCCAGGTGGTATGGTAAAAAGTGGTTCCACAGTCGCACGCATCTGAACGAGCACCGCAAGGGCGCAAAAACTTCTCTCACCTGGACTTGCACACATGCGCGCCGCGACCTCTCTTTGGAATGAAAAAACAGCCCTCAGGCAGTGTTTGTCATACCGCAAAACATTAAACAGGATGGCTGTTCCAGCATAAAAAGGGAGGTTCGAGATGAAAAACGCCTTTTCATGGGCTTGTAAGACCAATGAAAAATCGAAATGCGTGGCGTCGCCAGCGTAAAATTTGATGTTTTTGGTGTGGCTAAACGCACTTTTCAGGGCATCCAGCATCGCCTGATCCTTTTCCACAACGATGACTTCCCTGGCCCTTTCACACAATAAAGATGTAAGTGCGCCTTTCCCAGGACCTATCTCTATCACGGTTGCATCCGAAAGGACGCCTAGGGCATCCACCATCATTGTTGCATGGGATGTGCTTCGTAAGAAATGTTGACCAAGATACCTGCTCACTGCACCTTGAAAGGCATGCTGTCAGATTTTAGCTCCTCTAAAGTTGTAGCACAAGTGGGGCTATACGCGCCCTGCTCACAACCAATCTTGAAAATCGTTTCTATCTGATAGGTGCCGGGAAAACCTGGGACAAATGGAATAGCAAACCCTTTTCCTGATGGCAAAGTCACGAATCTAGCTTGCTCAGTTTCTGCGCATGTCTGAAGACTTAATGGGGGGAACAGGTAAGAGCCATCCACCTTCACAAATCCAGCATAGCAAGGGTCCAAAAATACGGGAAATGCACTCTGATTCACTATAAGGGCGTAAAGGGTTTTGCCAACGCTAAAATCCTCGCCTTCAATCGAAACGGTGACTGAAGGCTTGAGATCTTTAGTTGACAAGCAGAAACCGGGAAATCCTCTTTCAGCGCAGGTGGTCTGGGGAGGGCAAGGAAAGGAAGAGACGCACAAATAGTTTTTTGAACAAAAGGCATCCGTGTAACACTGACCGACCACTGGTTTTACACAAAACCCTTTTTTGTCTGCAACAGGGCACGCTGTGGCTTTGCAGGTGAAGCTCTCCACGCAAAATGCTGAAGATGAACCCGATAAGCAATCCGCGTCTTGCATGCAACCAAAAGGTCCTCCGCTTTTGCATTCTCCCATCTTAGAAACACAAGCTTCATCGTCAAAGGCACACACAAAGGCGTTTTCGCAATGTTCATCAGGCTTGCAATCGTTATCTTGATAACAAGCGCTGTTAGGTGGCTTTGGAAGGCAACGACCTGGATAGTCTGGCGAAAGGCAGATATCGAATGGGTCACACACATGCGCCCATGCGCAAACGAAAGATGGCTTGCAGTCTTCATCCGAAAAACAAGCGTCGGGAGATGGGCTGTGGATACAGATGCCTCTAGTGTCGGGCTTCGATGGCGAAAACCTTTGGCACAAAAAACCTTGTGGGCAATCACCCTTTTTGACGCACGATCTTGGCGTGGGCTTTGGTGCGCAAACGCCTGGAAAGGCATCGCACAGCCCATAGCAAGGGGGTTCTGGGCACGACAGTGAGCCAAGACATGTCTCGAAACTGAGGCAGTCGTCGTTCGACACGCACTGGGTCATGGGGAGGTAAGCGGAACAATCTTTTGGTTCAAAGTCATGGTCGTTGGCACTGTCGGAAGTTTCTTGCGAATCCACGCCTTCCCAGGCGTCCTGCGTCGCATCTGGGACATCGAGTCTATTTGTCTCGCCAGCCGAAGGGACTCCAGAGGTCGAACACGCAGAAAACAAAGCGAGGATTACAAGCAACATCTTCATACCACCCAACCATCCATAGCATCGATGTCTAGTCCATATTTGCACCACTTGCTAGGTCGCATTTCACAGGAAAGATAGTGATAACCAAGCCCTGCAACCATAGCCCCGTTATCTGTGCAAAACTCCAACGGCACTGGGAAGAACTCGATGCCAGCGTTTTTGCAGGCAAGGGCAAGCCTTTCCCTGAGCCTTTGGTTCGCTGCAACCCCTCCCGCCAGAACCAGTTTTTTCGTGCCTTTTGCCGCACTTATTGCCTTTTCCACCAGGCAGTCCACAATCGCCTCCTGAAAGGAAGCAGCGATTTCCCCCAGTTTTTCCTGTGCAGTTTCCCCCTGTTCCTGCAGGTATCTTTTGAGAGCGGTCTTCATCCCCGAAAAACTGAAGTTTAGGGAATCACTTTTTGACATGCCTCGCGGGAACCTAATGGCATTTGGGTTGTGCCCTTGTGCGGTCTTTTGGATATGAACCCCGCCGGGGTAAGGCAAGGACAAAAGGCTTGCTGCTTTATCAAAAGCCTCGCCAGCAGCATCGTCTAAGGTCTGACCCAAAAGTGTTGCATCCCCAACCGCTCGGACTTCATAAAGGTGCGTGTGACCGCCCGAGGCGACAAGGGCAACAAAAGGGAAGGACGGAGGTGCAGGGGTCAAGAAGATTGCAAACCAGTGCGCCTCCAGATGATGGACGCCGACTATTGGCTTCGAAAGGGCAAAAGACAAAGCCTTAGCAAACTGCACACCGACCAGCAATGAACCTATAAGCCCAGGACCCATCGTTACTGCGATGCCATCAACCTGAGCAAGCGAAATCCCAGCCTTCCTAAGGGCTTCATCGCACACAGGCACTATTTTTCTTAGGTGGTTTCTGGACGCAATTTCAGGGACTACGCCTTTGAATGGGGCGTGTTCCTGAACCTGCGAAAACACTACATTTGACAGGACTTCCCGCCCGTCCTTCACCACCGCAACCGCTGTCTCATCGCAGGATGTCTCGATCCCAAGGACGAACATGCTCACATTCTAACAGATTTTTGGCACTGTTTTGGGGTTTTTCGCGGGGGGAAGGTGCTCATCGTGCCATCATTTTTTGCCTGCGTGGCACATTACATTTGCTAGCTCGGTAATGGGGGCATTGCTATTTGCATCGTTCTTTTCGTACATATCTACCGCTCCTACCGCTTATTCAATTGTCACTTTAGGGTTGCGTATCATTGCGGTTCAAAACCTTTCAGGGTGTTTTTTGCTTTGCTCATACTTGCCATGTCAAAAAAATCGCCCGTCGCACGAACGAGGCACGATTAAGCCCTTGCTAGCATAGTGTTGGCTGGTTTCTTTTGAAGGGCAATAAGTTTTTGCCATTGTGCGTCGCCGTCAGGTAGGATGGCAACTGGCTGATATGAACATTGATGCACTAACAGAATAGCGTTTCAATCCTTCATTTGTTGTATCGCGACTCTCCAGATGTGATTATCTCCTTTGTAGCGGAGAAAGGTCAGGAGGACCCACGACTTCGAGTGAAACCTTTATCGGGCACAAGCCGAATGGGCACCTGCTTTGAGAGGATTTAGCTCAGTGCTTGAAGGCCTCTTTGACTACGGCTGGATCAGGTGGCCCAACCACCTCGACTGTAACCTTGATTGGGCAAAAGCCGAACGGACATCCGTAACGCCGCTCATCATGCCACTTCCCCGTCACAGCCTCCATCATCTCGAAGCACATCCCGCCGCGATAATGTGGACACTGAAGGCGTGTCTCATAATCAACGCAACTACCCCCCGCAATTACAGTTTCCTTCCGCTCTACTTTTGCCTCGCCCGGTAGCGACAATGGGACCGGTGGAGGCGGTACCTGGTTTCGTGTTCTTCTCGGCATTTTCCACCCCCTCCAAAAGGGCAGAGTTTCAATCCGCCCTAGATAGGACGGCATTATAAAATAACGCCTTTTTTGTATCGGATCAACCATTGTTTCAATCCCTAATAGGTAGGATGGCAACATGTGTCTAACCTGAAGGTCAGGTCCGCCCGTCACGAAGCGATATGCCGAGCAAAAACCCCCTCGTATTCGGGCGAATAGACGCCAAACCGAGGCTATTTTTCAAACGAGGCGATACTTCTTCTTTATCTGTAGGTCTAGGGTCTCAAAGGTCCTTTTGACCTCGATGCTCTTATTGACTAGCTCAGGAGATTCAAGGTCAACTTTTGATGCCCAGTCAACAGCCATCCTGACCCACTTCTTGCACTGTTCAGGGTCAATCGTCGAAGGAAAAACCCTTATTTCGAAGGTATGCGCAGACAAGATATTTAGGGCATGATAGCGGGTCAACATAAGGGCAAGGTGGATTAGGTCCTCTCGAAAGCCGCTCCAGGGCCGACAATAGTGCATGCGCTTCAGCCACCCTTTGTTTTTTCGCCAGCCTTTGCCATAGGCCGCCTTGATAAAGGCGTTTTCAACTGGAAGCCAGTAAATAATGATAGCTGCGATGCGCCGAGCATATTCTTCGGAAAAGGGCCAATAGTGTGGCTGATAATCAATATGGATGTGCAACCCTGAAGTGTTCGTTGTTTCGGCTCCTAATGGTAAGAAGTTCTCGTAGATCATGTCTATTTGGCGGAAAAGTTGGTGTAACAGATTCGTGGGTCTTGTCCTTATTTCACAACCACGCTTGTAAGTGCCATCCACGCTTCTGTCAATCCCGCGTGTGAACCACGACAACTCTCTTTTGTCAAATAGAAATAGGCCCAGGTAGTTTGCGTGTTCAAGTTTCAATTCAAGTTCAAGTCCGATGCTGAACTTCAAAGCATCTCCAGGAACCATGACATGCCTCTTTTGAGAACCCCAACAAAGTGAGAGCCTCGACAATATTCTAGAGTTTTTTTAAAAAACTCAAATCGTGCGGTCCGCACACTTGGGTGGCCACCCGCACGGGTCGCAAGTTTCGGGGAGAATCGTGGCGTCACTAATCACGCCAGCGGCCATTCACTGCGTCCATGGTCACAAAACACATCCCCCCTCGGTAATGGGGACACTGCATGCAGGCTTTATAAACCACGCACTTTTTCGCGTGCAGTCTCGCCTCCTATCGTTGCATTGTCGCCCCGCTAGCACCGGGAAGGGAAGAGGGTGTGTCTCCTGTCTTGCTTTAATCTTTCCCATTTTTTCGTCCGCTTCCCATCCGCCGCGGGAAAGGCAGATCTGAGCCCTTACAGGGAGGATGGCAACGACTAGTCTTGATTTCGCAGAAAATAGTGACATTGCGGTTTCAGTCCCTCATAGGTAGGATGGCAACCTATCAGAGTTGCTGGAGGTCGAGCCAATTTGGGCTGTTTCAATCCCTCATAGGTAGGATGGCAACAGGCGGTCACGGTCGAGGAGGTTCGCGATCTCCTTCCTTTCAATCCCTCATAGGTAGGATGGCAACGAATGCGGTCACGGATATATAGAATGTAAGCGGTCAGTTTCAATCCCTCATAGGTAGGATGGCAACGTTTGTGAACTGCACGGTTGCAAGCATCAAATACGCTGTTTCAATCCCTCATAGGTAGGATGGCAACGAAGCCGCTGGGGGGGAGCACAGAAGCGACGAAGTGGTTTCAATCCCTCATAGGTAGGATGGCAACGTTGTGTTTATTGTGAAAGTGCGCTTGCTGTCGTCAAGTTTCAATCACTCATAGGTAGGATGGCAACGGGCTCAGCCACACACAGGTCTCGGAAAATCAGATTGTTTCAATCCCTCATAGGTAGGATGGCAACACAGGCACTTTCAAGACCACAACTGCAATACTCGCGTTTCAATCCCTCATAGGTAGGATGGCAACCGGAGCTCCGCGAGAGCCAGAAACCCTAAACAATTAGGGTTTCAATCCCTCATAGGTAGGATGGCAACACACATATATCTTGACGACAAAGCAATCCCCGTGCATGTTTCAATCCCTCATAGGTAGGATTGCAACTTGGCTGGATGACGGTGCGGGAGGCGATTGCCTTTTGTTTCAATCCCTCATAGGTAGGATGGCAACTTTCTTGTGTTTTTGGGAGGTGGTCATCGTGAGAAAGTTTCAATCCCTCATAGGTAGGATGGCAACCGATACACCCACGAAATGCCCGTTACTGGCATTAGAGTTTCAATCCCTCATAGGTAGGATGGCAACCTCGTATAACCCAGGCTTCTCGTCCTTGCCCTCCCTGTTTCAATCCCTCATAGGTAGGATGGCAAC